>JACCDW010575765.1_pt1 | contig 142987 bp, 133 predicted proteins | sample 7449781 | NCBI WGS metagenome assembly JACCDW01 (sample SAMN15323449, study PRJNA562643) | freshwater metagenome | isolation source: river surface water | place: USA:Blue River Watershed | collected 2017-08-18 | reverse complement strand
GATTTTCCTTAGAAAGGAGGTGATCCAGCCGCAGGTTCCCCTACGGCTACCTTGTTACGACTTCACCCCAGTCATTAACCCCACCTTCGGCGCCTGCCCCCTTGCGGTTGGCGACAGCGACTTCTGGTTGAGTCAACTCCCATGGTGTGACGGGCGGTGTGTACAAGGCCCGGGAACGTATTCACCGTGGCGTTCTGATCCACGATTACTAGCGATTCCGCCTTCATGGAGGCGAATTGCAGCCTCCAATCCGAACTGAGGATAGGTTTTTGAGATTAGCTCCCTCTTGCGAGTTGGCTGCCCTTTGTCCTATCCATTGTATTACGTGTGTAGCCCTAGGTGTAAGGGCCATGAGGACTTGACGTCATCCCCACCTTCCTCCAGCTTAACGCTGGCAGTTAATTTAGAGTGCCCAACTTAATGCTGGCAACTAAATCCAGGGGTTGCGCTCGTTGCGGGACTTAACCCAACATTTCACAACACGAGCTGACGACAGCCATGCAGCACCTGTCTCCTTGTGTATTGCTACAAAGCCGTATTTCTACGGATGTCAAGGGATGTCAAGCCTAGGTAAGGTTCTGCGCGTTGCTTCGAATTAAACCACATAATCCACCGCTTGTGCGGGCCCCCGTCAATTCCTTTGAGTTTTAGTCTTGCGACCGTACTCCCCAGGCGGCACACTAATTGCGTTAGCTTCGCCACAGCAGGAGTAAAACCCCACTACAGCTTGTGTGCATAGTTTACGGCGTGGACTACCAGGGTATCTAATCCTGTTTGCTCCCCACGCTTTCGTGCCTGATCGTCAGTTGTGAGCCAGATAGCCGCCTTCGCCACCGGTGTTCTACCCAATCTCTACGCATTTCACCGCTACACTGGGTATTCCACTATCCCCTCTCACACTCTAGTACTGAGGTCTCGCAGGCAGTTCCAGGGTTAAGCCCTGGGATTTCACCCGCGACTCTCAATACCGACTACGCACGCTTTACGCCCAGTAATTCCGAACAACGCTTGCACCCTCTGTATTACCGCGGCTGCTGGCACAGAGTTTGCCGGTGCTTCCTCCACTGGTACCATCACATTACCCGAACTTTCCCCGGATAATCGTTTTTCCCAGTTGACAGAGCTTTACAACCCGAAGGCCTTCCTCACTCACGCGGCGTGGCTGCGTCAGACTTTCGTCCATTGCGCAATATTCCCTACTGCTGCCTCCCGTAGGAGTCTGGACCGTGTTTCAGTTCCAGTGTGCCTGGTCATCCTCTCAGACCAGGTACCCATCATTGTCTTGGTAAGCCGTTACCTCACCAACTAACTAATGGGACGCAGACTCATCCCTCGGCGATAGCTTGCGCCATCTTTCCTTATAGAAACTTCACGATTCCATAAGCGCACTCGGCATTAGCCCGTCTTTCGACAGGTTATTCCAATCCAAGGGGTAGATTATCCACGTGTTACTCACCCGTGCGCCGCTTTACTCATCCTTGCGGACTTTCGCGCTCGACTTGCATGTATGAGGCCCGCCGCCAGCGTTCGTTCTGAGCCAGGATCAAACTCTCAAGTTAAACTTAGAGATCCGATTTCTCGGATTAATCCTTGCGATGTATTTACATCTTAATTTTGCGTCCATTCTCCGTTTCAGAAAAATGTGCGACTTAAATTTTATATCAGAATTGACGTTTGCATGTGTGGACTGTTCTCGTCATAAAAAGCGAACTTTTTAGACAAAAGCAGTCCCAATTTTCTACCTAGTTGTCAAAGAACAGAATTTCGAAGGAATCTCAATTCGTGTGTTTTGTGGTTATAGGGGAAACGCACTCACACCGCAAGCCCATTTTAAAGATTTTTGAAGATTTTTTTGTGTCGCTGCTTGTTAAAAGGGCTCAAAATAGTCATAACATTTTTAGGCTTAAAAAGCCTATTTTATTGAGTTTGTTAATTTTATTTAGCGATCTATCCACAACCGAGGAGGAAAACTTTTTCGAAAAAAGTAAAAATAACGCGACGCAAACCCCTGAAAAATAGAGCGCTTTTCATCCAGACGAAAGCCCACAACAAGTGAAACAGAGAGAGAGGATTCAAAAATAAATAGATTTTATTTTCTATTTAGATCTCTAAACAAAACTAATTGTCTATTATTGGCGTCGACCATGGCCTCAAAGTTTCCGTGGTGATCGCCCTGCAAAACAAGCTCATATCGATAAACATAAGTTATTTTCCCGCGCTGGAGCCGGTAGCCAAGCACCCCCACAGACTCAACTTCGCTAATGGGGTAAGACTGAGGGTCAATCATTCCGTATTCATTCTCAATCCATTCCACCAAGGCTGCTCGAACCATTGAGGCTGAGTCCTTAGAACTCATAATTTGATTCCTTTGCGGAATCGCCCCAGAGTACAAATCGGAAATCGCGTGAACTAAATTTCCCTCTCGGTCGACAAACAAGCTTAGCCGGGATCCAAAAACTGGAACCCCATCAAGCTGTTGCTCATAAACAAGCTGCGATCCATGATCTTCTTGCAAATTCTTTCCGAGCGTTAACTGATTGGCCTCAACTCCGAAGAGTCCCCTCGAGTACTCCTTTAAAAATCTTTCCGCGCCGACTACGGCTGCTCTGGTGCCAAGAGGAAAAGAACCTTCACTAAGTCGATGTACTACCCCCTCTTTCGTCCTCTTTACGGACCAACGAGCTTCCGACTTGGCCAAAAATTCTTCTAACCCTGGGTTAGACTTTGGGCTTCGGCTTGGCTGGGCAGCCACTTCTCTTTTTCCTTCCATGGGGGCACTTTCAGATAGCGCATCTTTTCCCTGAATCTCATCGTTAGGAAGAGTGCGAACGTCTTTGCCAATCACAAGAAGCGATTTTTTATCAGCCCAGTCTTGGAAGAAAAAAATTCCAAGACATAAAGTAATCAGTAAAGAGAAACCTAATATAATTTTTTTCACCATTCCTCCGAATCTCAAGGCCAGAGTGCTGCGTTCGTGCAATTCGTGCTTGTGGCAGCCGTTCCCACATTCACGGTAAAGTTAACTGAAACGTCGGATCCAACGGCCAGCTGACCAGTAGGGTCAGAATACATGGGCTCGAACACCAGGCTCATATTCTTGTTTCCTGATGACGTCGCCCTTACAACGAAAGAAGCCCAAAGTACTGCTTCTTCTCTTCTTGAAATTCCCGAAGGAAGAGACTGAATAAAATCATTGCTTGAGCGTAGTCGAAAAAATTCCCCGTAATTTCCGCCGGAAAGTACCGTTATGCCAGAGGGTGCAGTACCTAAGGTAGCCACCCCAACCCCCAAGGCTGTGTTGTTCGGATTTTCTAAATTTACCAATACCATTGCCGTTTCGTTTACATCCAAGACACCATTACAGTTCCCGTTTTTCTGAAAACTGTAGGTGTGATCATCGATCACATATACCTGTTTATTACTTCCACCCACCGTAGACAGCCGTAATCCCGTGGCAGCATCTGCCCGATGCAGGCCCTTATCGGTGAACTTCGTAACGATCAGGCTTCTCTGGGTTGAATTGAGATTCAAAAACGCAGGGCCAGAGGCATCATAGAATGCTTGGTAGAAATCTCCCAACCTAGACGTGGCCGGCAATAACTGAACAGCTCTTCGCACCAAGGAGTCGGTGGTAGTTTTGCCAAGGTTCGTATTCTGCCTAAGATCCCAAAGAACTTGGGTTAGAATCCTGGAGTCGTCGTGGATCGAAGCCGTCAGTCCATTAGGATAGGAAATGTTCTGAGTGGCATCTCGAATATAAGAGGAGCCAATGGAACCTAAAAACCATTCAGATAATTGAGCGTCGTTCATAATAGTTAGAGCCCAATAGTCAGCCACCGATTCGTCAATGGCTCCCGACTCCATGGAGGAGTTCATAATATTCGTGGAGCTCAAAAAGTGATTTATGTAGTGACCGACCTCGTGAATCACAACATCTGCATCATCTGCAGCCCAAACTTTCTTCGAAGAACTGACGTTTACATAACCTAAACAAACTTTATTCTGCGAGGGGGAAAAATAGGCATTCCTATCTACATCACAATGGGCATCCATTGTCAGCTTTGAGGAGGATCCAAAGTTAACGCCCAACCCAACCATCAGATCTCGAAGAGAATTGGCATGATAAAAGGAATTGTATTGTTGAAACTCCGGTGCTGAAGGCGCGTAAGACTGGTTGGCAGTCGTGGGACGAGCCAAATAGGACGGGAAAAGAGTGTCTGCGTTCATGCGAAGACGATCGGACTCCAGCGCGCAGTTTCCCATCAAATTGTCTAAACTGGCAATCACCGTCTCATTGATGGATGCCGTCTGAGAGAAAGCCAAGGACGGGCTCAAGCTACGTGGATTTTCTGGAAAGATCTGAACATTTACGGAGGTTGGGCCGTTGCTGCAGCTTCCGGTATTGGTCTGAGTGCCCGTATTGGTTGAGGTGCTAGTATTTGTGGGCCCCGTGGAACCTTGTTGGGCGCAGGCAACCATATATATGGAGAGCACCAGTAAACCCGCCCCCCGTATCCAACCGGACACAGGGCAACATGGGGTTTGGAGCCTTTCGTTTTTCGGACCCGAAAAATAATTTTTGTACAATTTCAATTACTTACCTTTCGAAGCAAAAAAAACCTTATCTAAAAACTCTTATCGCCCGATCTTATTGTTGACTTAAACGGGCGGGTAAATTAAAATTTATCTTAACAGTATGAATAAATCAAAACTTTTTAACAAAATACTGAACATCACAGGGTTTTCTGGGGCCATCACCCTAGGATTCGTGGCTTGCGGCCCAGGAGCAGCCGACCTGTCCATCATGCCTACGGGCCAATCTACCTATCAAGGTAGCGTGGCGAACAATAAAGTGGACGTATTATGGGTGATCGACAACTCAGGCTCGATGTACACCAAACAAGAAAAGCTTGGCGCAGGCTTTAACTCTTTTGTGAACGTGTTCACGACCAAGAGCTTCGACTTTCGCATGGCCGTTACCTCCAGTGACACCAGAGCCACTCCCACAGGTCAGGCCGGAGAATTCCAATCTTTACCCTATCCTTATCAGCACCCCACAGATGCTAGCCGATCCAACCCTGCTAACTATGTGGGAGCCAATGGTCCATCCGTAAAAGTAATCACGAATTCCACCACCAACCTCGCCAATCACTTTATTAGTAACGTTAGGGTTGGAGACACTGGTGATGCAAACGCGAAAGTTCTAGATGCTATCACTTTGGCTTTAAGCAGCTCCAATTTGGCCGGCGCCAATACGGGATTCTTACGATCTGATGCACACTTAGCCGTAATTTTGGTCAGTGACGCAGACGACGGAGACATTAACTTCGGCCTGGGATCCACGGCCTCTATCACAGATGTACAAAGTACTCTGCAAGCATTAAAGCCAGATAGATTTGACGTAATCACTAGAAAATACAAAAAGAATTTTACCGTTTCTGCAGTGGTAGTGAACGATGCATCGGACGTAAATTGCGTTGCACCTTTTGAAGAAGGTGTGGAATTTAAACAGCTAGCCAACGCCACCAACGGAAGCATTGCGAATATTTGTGACAACGACTTCAGTAGCGGTTTGACTCAAATCAGCCAAAGAATTGCAGAGGCCATTACGGAAATTCCCTTGGCCCAGACTCCAAACGTTTCTACCATTCGCATTTTATTTAACGGCGTTGATGTTCCACAAAACTCTACCAACGGATGGAGCTATCAATCCTCTGGCAACAAAGTAGTTTTCCACGGAACTTATATCCCCGCGGACAATACAAATATTTCTGTTCTGTACACCCCCAACGACATCATCAGGTAAAGGAGAAATGTCATGTTATCACACCTAATGCCCATCATCCTCGTCGGAGCCGTGACTCTGGCGATCATCATCGAACGAGTCTATTCATTGTATTGGAGATTTCCAATCGACAATCATGGATTCCTAAACGAGATAAAACAGAAGATTTTATCGAACGACGTGGCAGGCGCACTACAGTATTGTTCGAATCAAGGCTCTGCCCTGGCTCCAAAAGTTGTGAAAGCCGGACTCTTAAGAGCTTCTCGCGATAACCGTCAGATTCAAGCTGCGATTGAGATCGTAGTGCATGAATCCGTAGGAAGCATCCGTAAGCGAGTAGCATACCTTGCTATGTTAGCAAACGTTGCCACTCTCTTCGGATTGTTGGGTACGATCATGGGATTGATTAAAGCGTTCGGAGCCGTAGCAAACGTAGACGCTGCAACAAAATCAGTAATGCTTGCAGACGGTATTTCGGTGTCCATGAACGCTACTGCTTCTGGTTTGGCCGTTGCAATTCCTGCAATGATCGCTTTTAGCGTACTTCAAGCAAAAGCAAACCGAATGACTGAAGACGTTGAAGGAGCCGCCATGGTTACCTTGGATTTGCTAGCTGCCCGACTTTATAGAGACGAGTGGGACGACTTGGGAAATCCAAAAAATAAACCAAATATTCCCGTGATGAGCTCCGATGCAAAAGTAAAATCGGCTTAATAAGAAACAGAAAATCCAGGCCCCGAGGATCATATGAAAAGGTACTCAGATCACAACGAACATCTAGACACGGAACTAAACATCGTTCCGATTATTGACTGTTTCGTAATGCTAATTTGCTTCCTCTTGTTTACCGCTGCCTTTACCCAGCTGGTTTTCCTAGAGGCAAAACTTACTAGCAATACAGCAGCTGCAGCCAATAAAAGTAGATCAGAGCTAGACCAGTTTCGTTTGGTCATCACCTTTGAAGACTCGGGGCTTCGGTTGAAAACTACCGGATCGTCTGCGCCAAAACTGGAAGAAATGATTTCTAAGCAAGGCGAAGAATATGATTTCAAAGCCCTACATGGAAAACTAATTCAATTAAAAATTCAACACCCTCAAAGATTCTCTGCTGACATTGAATTTAAAACCAAACAACAGAGTGCCGTAGACTACGAAAAGATTCTTCAAGCCATCGATGCCGTTAGGCACTTAAGTGACGAGGAATATGGCAATCTACGAGTAGCTCAAAAGAAGCTGAAAAACCTAGACTTGAGTGATGTGGAGAAAGAAAAAGTAATCACTCCTGAAATCGAGCAACTTGCTCAATCTCTAGCAGGAAATGAAATTACTCAAAATACAGATTCAAAACTACTGTTCCCAGACGTAGCTCTGGTTGGACTGGATTAGAAAGAGAAGATTATGGAAAGCACTTTTAAGCGGCGAACACACCAAGAGTCTAACTTTGAACTTCAAATCACGGCGCTGATTGATACTCTCGTGATTATCTTGATTTTCTTGCTAAAGAGCATTGCCACAGACACCCTAGAATTTGAGCAAGGCAAGGGCATTACGCTACCCATGGTAGTGAACGGCCTTACCTCTGCTAGCGGCAGCAGAATGGAAATCTCTCCAGAGGGCGTTAGTTGGAATGGTCAGGTCTATCTGCAAACCAACGCATTCGACACCAAAAAGCCTTTAAATGGAGAAGACGGCTGGAAAGCCCTCAATGCTGCCATTGCCGACACGGTAGCGAAAGAAAAAGCGGCACAAACCTTTGATGGAAAACTCTTCTTACAAGCTGACAAAAAGACTCCATTTCCAGCCCTTCAGGAAATATTGAGAACGGCAAAAAGTCATGGTTACAAAGACATTCGGTTCGTAGGAGCCAAATATAACTGATAGAATTTACCTATGAAAAAAACATCCATTTTATTCTTCAGCCTCATCCCTCTTCTCGCGATCGCTCAAAATGAGCCTGGTCCGAAGAATCCACAGTCACTTTCGGCCTCGGATCGAGAAGATCTTTATGACGACTACGGAATGAATTACGCAAAGGATTTATTCCTTGGCATGGATGGCTCTCCAGAAGATGAAATTCGCAGCAAAAAATCGGAAATCCTAAACTTTCAGATCCGAGATCGCGGCATTCGAAAATTAGAAGGAAGGTTACTAAAGGCTAACGAGCCCAGAATACGACAAGAGATTTTTCATCGCCTGTCGCAGCTATACGAACAACAGGCCGAGATCATCACCCGTAGATCTGATCTAAAAGATAAAGACACACCTTTTAAACAAGCACTTCGAAATTCAAATAGACACCTAGAGAATCTAAGAAGAGAGTTTCCAAAGTTTGCGCCTGACGCAACCATATTCAACTTGGCTGAAAACCATTCCAAATTGAAGGAAGACCAAAAGGCTGAGTCCTATTACAGAGAAGTAATTCAAAAGTTTCCCAAGAGCCCGGTGGTGGCAGATTCACTCCTCTCGTTGGGGAATCTATATTTTGAACGACAAGCTTTCTATACGGCTAGAAGTTTCTATCAACGAATCCTTTCCACAGATGAAGCAAAATTGTATCCGTGGGCCCATTACAAAATGGCTTGGTGCTATTTCAATGAAAGCGACTTTCCCTCTGCTATTGGAAGATTGGAACAATCGATCTATGAGAGCAGAAAACTCACTCAAGGGGGAGATAAAAAACTGGGAGTGGAAGAAGAGGCTCTCAGCGACTTAGTTCTCTTCTTTGCTGAGTTTGGTAACCCAACGGATGCCAAATCCTATTTCGAAAAGTTAGTAGACAAAGAAAAAGCTAACGAACTTCGCTACCAATTGGCGAAACGACTATTTGATCATGGTAAGCATGCCACTGCAAAAGATGTGGCCAAAGAACTGTTGGCTGAAAATCCACAAAAAGAGTTCGTAAACAAACTGTACTTGATCTTGATCAGTGTGGCCGAAAGAACGAAGGATAGAGATTTTGGTTTAAAAACTGCAGAAAAACTTTCCACTTGGCTTAAAGATGAGAAGTTAGCTGAGAATGACACCAGCCGCATCGAAAGCGAAGAGTACATGAGAAACTATAGCCAAAAGCTTCACCACGAAGCTGAGACGATGAAACAGGCTGAAGTTTGGAACCAGGCCAGAAAGTCTTATGAGATTTACTTGAAGACCTTCCCCAATGAAAAAGAAACTGCAGAAGTGAAATTTAGATATGCCGTTCTGCTCATGAACAGAAAAGAGCAACTGAAGGCTTATCAGGCCGTTTCTGAAGCAGTGGCATCGATCGATTCCACTCACCCTCGCTTTAAAGAGGCCTTGAAACTGAAAATTCAAAGCATCGAAATGGCTACCAAAGACGAGAGAAAGCAAATTGATGATCGCGATTTGTTGGCCTCTTACGACTTATACGCGAAAAATTTCTCCGATGAAGAATTGGGAATTGAGGCCAAGTTTAAAGCTGCCAATTTAGCAAAGGAGCTAGAAACTCCAGAGCAAGCAGCCGCAAGATTCAGAGCCATTGCTGAAGCCCACCCAAAACACAATTTAGCAAAGGCCTCTCTAAGCGAAGCTTTGGCAGTGCTTGTAAAAGCCCAGAAGTGGGAAGCCTTAGGAAACGAGTCTAGAGCCTTGGCAGAAAAGACAGAGATCCAATCGTCTCTACTAGAGGGCGATGCTGAGATGAAAAAGAAGATTGCTGAAGCTCGCGAGCTCTCTATGGTGAAAATATCGGAGAATCTTGAGGCCGAGGGTAAACTCGAAGAAGCAAAAACGCACTACGAAAAAATACTTTCAGAGAGTCCTTCTGAAACCATGGGAATCTATTCTCTCGTGAAGCTTGCTGCTCTTTCTGAGCAAAAACTTCAAAACAATCGCCAGGCCATCGAAAGGTTCGAGGATCTGCGCGAGCGATATCCATCTTCGAAAGAAGCGAGACAAGCCTCGTTGGAATTAGCCAGACTTTTTGAGAAAGTGAATGAGCCTCAAAATGCGGTGAAGTATTATTTGGAATTCGCTAGAAGCGGAAATGGCAAAGTAGAGAATCAGGCCACCACCAATGCAGCCGTGATTCTTGAAACCTTAGGAGAGCGCGAACAAGCGGCCACTGTTTTCTTCCAACTAGCTGAGGGTTTAAAAAATTCTCCCAACCGAAAAGACTATTTAGTTGCCTACGAAGCTGGCTGTAACAATATTCTGTTGAGCACACACCAATCGAAGGAAAGAAAAGTTTTAGAGAAAGTGAGCACCTGCGCCCGAGATCTTGGTGGCACTACGGAACAAGGCGTGATTTGGCAGGCTCGTGGAGCTTGGGCTATGGATCAATTAGCCGACAATCTGCAAGCAGAGGATCGCTGGAGAAAGTTAGCTAGTAAAAGCATAAAGGCAAGCTCAGAAGCGGAGAGAGCCTACATTGCCATGGCCAAAGTGAAAGTATTGGACCGCGCATTAATGGATTATCGAGGTATTCGATTTACCAAAACCAACGAAAGACCAGAAGCTAATATCGGAAAGAAAACCAAGGCCTTGGAAGAAATCGAACGTCAGGCAGAAATTATTGTAAAAATCGGAACTCCAAAACAAGTTTTGGCAGCGAAAGAGATTTTGAGAAATGCGTATATCGAATTTGCCGAAACCATGGAAACCGCTGCCGTTCCCTCGAAACTTACAGATGCTGAAAAAGAAGAACTAAAGAAAAGCTTCGTTACTTTTGCTGGAGAATTCCGAGAAAAGGCAAAAACCTTTGAGTCCGTGGATGATAAGTCTAGAGCAGTTGCTAGCCAAGATGGATCATCTGACAAAAACGAAAAACCAGAGCTAAAAATGGCTTCATTGTCTTCTGAAGAAGCGAAATTCATTGAGCAAGGAAACGTTCCAAAAGAACGAGCCACCGAGATTTTTGCGAAAAAAGCGTTCGCTAGCTTTAAAAATGGAAAATACGGTGAAGCGAAATACTTCGTAGAAAAGTGGAAGAAGGAAATGGCGGTTCAGTCCAGAGAGGGATTTGGTAAAGAACAAATCGATTTATTCCAAGCCATGTTGACCGAAAAACTTCCAGACGTTGATCCTGTTGGATACGAATTTTAACGAATTTGGAGCAGGGAGGCTCCAAACTTTTTTGGAACCCTACTCAAGATTTGATTTCGTTCGGGTCTTTTGAGGACTTGGAAAAGCAAAGATCCTCTATCTCTAGACTCTCAAATTTTTTACTACCAGTGCGCCTATTGCGGAATATTGATAGATGTTTGAATAGGAGCCATGGCAAACGAGGATGGGGTGAATGAGGGAGCCAATGCCGATGATAAAACTGGGTTGGTCGAGGACGATGTTGGAATTACGCCCCAACTTCCTAGATGATAGGGATTCGCTTGTAATTGAAAATTTGAAATCGTCGGAGGCGCGTAGAGGTTGGAAGCGGAACCCACGGACATTGACGGCAAACCATACATAGTTCTAGCGGAATCCAAACCTTTGAGGGCATTCATTTCCACTTGTGTAAGAAAAGCATAATATTGCAATGCAGAAGTTCGTAGTGCCTCGTCTTCGATATGGGAAAATAGTTGGGAATCGAAGGCTAAAGGACTTTGCACTGATTCTTCGATACAGGAAGCTAAACGTCTTTGCCCGTCGATTTTAGGAAAACAAAGGGAAAAGACCGCGGCTACGAGAAAGATTCCGGTAAATGCAAAGTAGGGTTTGTTCTTCATGTGACGGAAGAATGCAATCCACAGACCAATCTATATCATTGAAATTTAAAGACTTTTTGGAAATTTGCCGTATGAAAGATTGGCAATTGATCAGAATTTACTCAGTCACTTGAAGCCAGATTTCTTTCTTTAGGCGATCGAGGAGAGCAAGAACCTCTTCGTTCGAATCGTTGGGAAGGTGCAATAGAATCTCTCGTACGCCGTCCTCTTTTTTTCCGTCCAAAGTGGAGTAGTTGGTCAGTCCCTCGTAGGACTCCAAAATTTGATAGAGATAGGCAGCATCTTCCTTTTTGACCATCACTTTCATCTTAAATGCCTCCAAACTTGACCGATACCTCCCCTCTTCCTATCATAGGTAAGAAGAGGGGAACCTATGAAAATTTCAATCCTTTTGTCTTTATTAATGCTGGCCGTTTTGCCCGGATGCTCACTTTTTGAAAGAGACATCCAAGAGCTTGAGGCAATGGAGAGCCAAGAACCCCCATTTGATCCTGAAGAAGCGAAAAACTCTTTAGTGGGTCAATTGAATCCAGATATTCCCGATTCCACTACGGTAGCCTCCTCCTCTTCAGAGGCCGAAATCTCTCGTCTTCAAACGAAAGTTGCGGCCCTTGAAACAAAAGTAGATGTCTTGACGGCCAGCCTGGAAAAAGTGCAAATGCTGCGAAGCCAGCCGGTAATTGAGGCCGCAAGTCCCGAGCCGAATTTGGCGGCACCGGTGGCCAGTTCCGCCAGTGGCGTGGAAGAAAATCATATGGAGGTCGACGGCCCGGTGGTTAGCTCAGCGCCTTCGCGCCCTTTTCAAACCAATGTGGTGGCGAGAAGCGATTCCCCCGCCCAATCTGGCGTTGGAGCTGAAAGAGAATTTCGCTCAGCTATGGATTTGTTTCAGTCGGGAAAAAATATGGAAGCATCTGTAAAATTCACTATGATGGCTAAGAAATTTCCTCGCCATCTATTGGCTGGACACGCACTGTACTGGGCTGGTGAATCCGCCGCTCGCGCAAAACAGTGGAGTGTGGCTATGGAAAATTGGGAAGCTGTGGAAAAAAATTACCCGCGCAGCACCTATGTTCCAGAAACGTTAGTGGGCCTAGCAAAAGCCTATGAGACCCAGGGAGACGCCAACAAAGCTCTCTATTACCGCGAATTAGTAAGAAAATCTTTCCCACAATCTCCTGTGGTGCTTTCGCTGCAAATGAAATCTTCAGTATCGTCCAAAGCTGCTGCGCCAGCGCCTTCTACAGGTTCTGACGAAGATTTTCCTGAGTATTCAGAATCCACCGATGAAAGCAATGCAGAATGATTAAACTTCTACTGATCTCTCTAGCCTTCGCCTCAACGCCTGGAGCAAATAAGGTCTCTGGTTTTGTGGAAACGATGGAAAACAAATCTGGTAGTGAAGTTTATAAGCAATTCAAAAAAGAGAGCGCAAAAACCGATTCGATTATTGGCTCCGCTAAATTGAGTTATAAAAAATTTACGGACAGAATTAAAGTGCCTGGTTTTATTTCGGCAACCCCTAATAACGACATCGCTAAACTGATTGGCCCCTCTAATCTTACGGACAGTTATCGAATTGGAGATACCTTGTACTTTCGATGGGTCGGAGCTCCTGGCCCAAGAGAGGGCGATCGGTGGGCAACTTTTACACCGTCTATCGTTTTGCAAAGTCTAAGAGATCCAACAGAATTCCTAGTGCGACGTCGACCTGAAAAATTTGAAGATCTGCCCCAACACTATCGATTAGCTGGCTATTTTTATGAAGCCACAGGAACAGTACGAGTCACAAAAATCAGTTTAAACTTGGTTGAAGCTGTTTTAGAAAATCTCTCTGGTCAGATTTCCATGGGTGATGAAATTATGCCCTTATTGCCCGTTCACAGTGAAGTAACAGCAGTTACCGGTGGACTTCAATTGGCTGGCGCTGTGGTTGCAGGATCTCCATCCGATCGAATTTCCACCACCAAACGATCCTTCATTTACATCAACCGCGGTGCAAGAGATGGAATCCGAGTGGGACGCGTTTTCCAAGCCATAGAATCCGTAAAATTAGATGGCGCAGTATCTGGCTTAGCTGCAGAAGTGAGTGCGGGAGAAGCCATGGTTGTTTACGTGACGGATTCCTATTCCACAGCAATGATCACAAAGCAATTCGATGTGATACGAATTGGATCTCTGCTAAAAACAAAACAAGATTTTCAAAACGTCACACCCAAGACCCCCTTTCATAAGTTGTATGGTGATCGGGAGCGACAATACCCAGCCAACGAGGAAGAGATTCCTTCCTTTCCTGACCTAGAACAGAAGCAAGACCAAAGTTTACCAGACCCTTTTTCCACCGAGCCAAGTGCCGGCCCTCAGGAATCGCCATTGTCTGAATTAGATGAGCTCGAGAGACGCTTGAATCTGAACGGGCTTTCTGAAGCTGAAAAGAAAAGACTCAGCCGTTTAAGCAAACAAGAAAGATTGGACGGCTCAAAAGTGGAAGCTCCGGATCTAACGGAACTGGAGAACTCCTTTCAGCAAAGTGAGCAAAAGAAGAAAAAGCCCGTGAAAAAGAAGCGTCGGGCCACCAGTGACGAAGAAGAGTTAAATCAGCTAATGATGCAAAATTAATCATTGGTTGCTGGAATTTCTTACAGCTCCTAGAAAATGGAAATATTTTCCGTCCAGTTTCTATTTTATTCATACCCATAATTTGCCTAACAAACAGGTATGAATAGCCTAAGATTTGCACATCGATATTTTACGTTTTCTTGGAAAGATTGGCAGGAATACTGGGGAGGCTTAGAGCCTACTTTGGCTGACTTAAAAGTTTTATTTTTAGAAGACCCTTTTCCCCGAAGGCAGCTCGCGGTGGATACGGAAGTCTCTTACCCTACAGCGCTTGAAGAATTTCAACAAACCCTGGACAGGGAAAACTCCAGAGGGATACGCGCAATCAGCCCCAGCGATTCCACCTTCCCCTCTCAAATTCTGAAAAATATTTCTCCGGAAAAACTTTCTCCCTTGTACTATTTGCTGGGAAATCCCCTTCCAATGGAAGAGCTCTCTATTTCCATCGTTGGGACTCGAACACCCAGTCGTTGGGGCATACAGAATGCAGAAAGCTTTTCAGCCTACTTTAGCCTACAAAATTTATCCATAGTGAGTGGTCTCGCTCGCGGAATCGATACCATTGCCCATAGAGAAAACTTAGAAGTAGGCACTGTGGCGGTGTTAGGAGGTGGACTATTGGACGTCTATCCAAAAGAAAACTCCTCTCTTGCGGAAGCCATTGTGCAAAATGGTGGCACATTAGTATCAGAGTTTCCCAGCGATCAACTCACCCTTCCAAGAAATTTCCCAAAACGAAATGAAACGATCGCTGCTCTCTCCGCCGGAACTCTAGTTATTGAGGGGAAGGTATCCAGTGGAGCCTACGTCACAGGTCGACTCGCTCTTTCCATGGGAAAACATGTTGTTGCCCTCACCCAAGATTTTCGTTCAGAAGAGGGACGCGCGGCTATTCAACTATTTCTCGATGGCGCCCAACCCGTTTGCAGTGAAGAGGAAGCTCTGCATTATATCTTCTCACGATTCGGAGGATATTCGGCTTCCACTAGCAGCGCCGCAAAACCAAAAAGAGAAAGAAAATCCGCGGCATTCCTCCATTAACGCATAGGCCCTTTTTTACTTTTCTTGCTAAAGTGTGGGCCATGGCAATTCTTGAATCAAAATTACAACCGTCAGAACTGGAATCGAACCGTCAATGGAACCTAAAGCTCACTCAAGAACTGAAGGAGAATTTAGAAAAGTTCGCCAAAGGCGGCGGAGAAGAAGCCCGAAAACTACACGAGAGCCGAGGGAAACTTTTTGTCCGAGATAGAATTGAAAAGTTGTTAGATCCAAACACTCCGTTTTTAGAGCTCTCGCCCTTAGCAGCAAAAGATTTGTACAATCACCAGGCGCCTGGAGCGGGAATCGTCACTGGCATTGGTAGAGTTGAGGGACGAGAGGTGATGATTGTGGCAAACGATGCCACCGTAAAGGGCGGCACCTATTTCCCCGTGACAGTGAAAAAACACTTACGAGCTCAAGAAATTGCCATGGAGAATCGACTTCCTTGCATCTATTTGGTGGATTCCGGTGGCGCATTTTTGCCTCTACAAGCCGAAGTGTTCCCCGACAAAGATCATTTTGGGCGAATCTTTTTTAACCAGGCCCGCATGAGTTCTCTGGGTATTCCGCAAATTTCTGCGGTCATGGGATCTTGCACCGCCGGTGGTGCCTATGTTCCTGCAATGAGTGACGAAACCATCATGGTAAAAGGAACCGCCACGATCTTTTTGGCGGGCCCACCTCTAGTGAAAGCTGCCATTGGAGAAGTGGTGAGCGCAGAAGAACTAGGCGGGGCCGACACTCACTGCCGAAAAAGTGGAGTGGCAGACCATTATGCCGAAGATGATCTTCACGCCATTGAAATATTACGCGACATTGTGAAGAATCTAGGGCCAAGAAAACGAAGCTCATTCAAACGAAGAGAACCTCAAGAGCCCCTCTACCCCGCCGAGGAAATTTTAGGAATTTTGCCCAAAGACCTGAGAACTCCCTATGACATTCGGGAAATCATCGCCAGAATCGTGGATGGTTCGGAATTTCATGAATTTAAGCCCTTATATGGCACCAGCATAGTGTGCGGATTTGCCCACATTGAAGGATATCCCGTGGGCATTGTGGCCAACAATGGAGTGCTATTTTCCGAGAGCTCGTTAAAGGCAACTCACTTTATTGAACTTTGTAACCAAAGAGGAACGCCCCTACTCTTTCTTCAAAACATCACTGGATTCATGGTGGGAAAAGCTGCTGAAGAACGAGGCATCGCAAAAGATGGCGCAAAAATGGTGATGGCCGTGAGCAATAGCACAGTGCCGAAACTAACCGTGATTGTAGGCGGAAGCTTTGGAGCAGGAAATTATGGAATGTGTGGAAGAGCTTACTCTCCTCGCTTTTTATGGATGTGGCCCAACGCCAGAATATCTGTAATGGGCGGCGAACAAGCGGCTGATGTTTTAACCACCGTAAAAAATGCATCGGAAAAGGAAAAAGCAGAACTACGGAAAAAAATCTTGGAAGAATATGAAAAAGATGGAAATGCCTATGCGTCCTCGGCAAAAATTTGGGATGACGGCATTCTTGATCCAAGAGAAACAAGAAAAACCTTGGCTCTCGCTCTTTCCACTTGTTTAGAAAACGCACCCACTCAAGAGACACGATATGGCGTGTTTCGAATGTAATTCTTGAACTTTTGCTATGAAGGAACCCTTATGCAGCTCAAGCACTTAAAATTAGAGTTTTTAGAACAAAAGAAAATTCTTTTGGTTCGAATTTCACGACCCGAAGTTCGAAATGCGTTTAATGAAGAACTCATCGCTGAATACCAAAAGCTTTTTGCCGCGATTGCAGCTGAAGAAAAAGAATTTGAAGGTGTTCGTGCTGTGCTCTTGAAGGGAGACGGAGCCGCATTCTGCGGAGGTGGTGATCTAAGCTGGATGAAAAATTCCCTATCCCTTTCTCATGAGGCGAATCTAGAAGATTGCCGAAAACTCACTCATATGTTTTTGACCATGGATCGATGTCCAGTACCATTGGTGGGCTTGGTGCATGGATACGCCATCGGTGGAGGCGTTGGTTTGGTGAGTGTATGCGATCATGTGATTGCAGCAGATTCTACGGTTTTCTCTCTGTCAGAAGTAAAACTTGGCTTGATTCCAGCTTGTATTGGACCTTTTGTGATTTCGAAAATTGGAGCTAGCCAAGCAAGATCTCTCTTTTTGTCTGGCGAACGATTTGGCACGGAAAAGGCTCTAAAAATTGATCTAGTGCATGAGTCTTGTAAAGAAGAGGAGCTTTTGGATCGAGGCCTAGCGGTAGCAAAAAGAATTACTGAAGGTGGACCCGTTGCCATCGAATCGGCGAAATTTTTGATTCACACCCTTACCCGCGAGCTGAACCGGGAAGATTTTTCAAAATCGTTAGATTTTGCAGCCGCTGAATTGGCACAATTGCGAGTGCAGCCAGAAGCTCAAGAGGGCGTAAAGGCATTTCTGGAAAAAAGAAGTCCGAGCTGGAGAAAATAATGAAAAAAATCCTGATCCTCAACCGAGGAGAAATTGCTTGCCGCTTAATTCAAACAGCCCAAGAGATGGGAATACAAACGGTGGCCATCTATAGCGATGCCGATCGAGGAGCAAGGCATACCACTTTGGCTGACGAAAGTTATCCTTTGCCCGGCACAGCACCGAAAGATACCTATTTGAATCTTCCCGTAATTCTAGAGATCGCCAAAAAAGCAAAATGTGATGCCGTACATCCAGGCTACGGCTTTCTTTCTGAAAGGGCCCATGCAGCTGAAGCCTTTTTACAAGAAAAAATCGAATGGATTGGGCCACGCCCCAAAAGCATTCGCCTACTCGGAGATAAATTAGAGGCCAAAAAAATCTTAGACCAATATCAAGTTCCCACGGCTCCATGGGGCGAGGTGGATCCAAACAAAACATCAGCCTTAAAAGAACTAGCGGAAAAAATTGGGTATCCAGTTTTACTAAAAGCCGCTGCCGGTGGCGGTGGAAAAGGAATGCGCTATGTTTCCTCGGAAAAAGATTTATTAGAAGCAGCTCAAAGCGCTTCCCGAGAAGCAAAAAGCGCTTTTGGCGACGAAACCCTTTTGCTTGAAAAATTTATTGAAAACCCCCGCCACGTGGAGATTCAAATTTTAGGGGATCTCCATGGAAACGTAATGCACCTAGGAGAGCGTGAATGCTCTCTGCAACGTAGACACCAAAAAGTGGTAGAAGAAGCCCCAGCTCCAAACCTTTCGCAAAAAACGAAAGATGCCATGGCCAATGCCGCTGTAGCCTTAGCCAAGGGCGTGGGATATGCCAATGCAGGCACAGTGGAATTTTTGGTAGATTCCCAAGAACGATTTTATTTTCTAGAAGTGAATTCCCGCCTACAAGTGGAACATTCGGTAACAGAAGCTGTTTGGGGAGTGGATCTTGTTCGCGCCCAAATTGAAGTGGCTCAAGGAAGAGCACTAAAGGATATTTTCTCTTTTACGCCAAGCCCTAGAGGACACGCCATTCAGACTAGAATTTACGCGGAAGATTCAGCCAACCAGTTTGCGCCATGTCCGGGTAAGTTAGAATTAGTGGAGTGGCCTTCAGCCGTGGGATTAAGAATTGATACCGGAGTTAGTTCTGGATCGGTAATTGGTCTCGACTACGACGCCATGATCGCAAAACTCACCGTATTTGCCGAGAATCGAAAGAGTGCAATCGAGCGCATGCTTTGGTGCTTACGAAATACTATCTTGTTTGGAACAACAACCAATGTAAATTACCTACAAGATATCCTTTCTTACCCAGCGGTTCGCTCTGGAAAAATGTATGTGAAACTTCTGGAAAAAGAATTTGGAGACTGGGCAGATACTATTCCTCAAGATCTTTTAGATCAGGCTCAAACACTGGCAAAAAACTCCAAACGATCCGATTTGGGCGCGGGCACAGGGAGATCGACGGAATCTCGAATTCCCTCTCCCTGGGAGAAGTTATGAAATCCATAAAGACAAATGACAAACTTTGGGTGCAGTGGCGTGGAAAAATCTATGGCTTACCCCTAGAGACAAAAAAAAGAAGATCATCTTCGGGCAAAGAGGAGAAAGATCTTGTGGCCCCGTTCAGCTGTAAAGTTCTAAAGATTTTTGTGCAACCTGGACAAACGGTAAAAAAGGGAGACCCCGTGGTGGTGGTGGAAGCCATGAAAATGGAATACAGCTACTCCTCCCCAAAGGACGGCACCATCGATTCAGTGGCAGTGAAAGAGGGAGAAATTGTTAGCGGCGGCATTCACTTCGTTCGTTGGAGAAATGCATGAAATCCATACGAGTCGTTGAAGTTGGCCCCAGAGATGGATTGCAAAATGAAGCAAGTATTCGCCAACTTCCTCTAGAAGAATTAGTAGACGCAAGAGTTAAACTCATTGTTAGTCTTGCGGAATCAGGCTTAAATGACGTGGAAGCCGGCGCTTTTGTACGCGCAGACCGAGTGCCTGCCATGGCCGGAACTGATCTTGTATTGAAAAGTCTTCAGTCAAATTACTCTAATCTCTGGAAGCAAAAAAAGTTTTGGACTTTAGTGCCAAACCGTAAGGGACTTGAATTAGCCATGAAGGCTGGAGCGAAACACATCAGCGTTTTTACAGCGACAAGCGATGCCTTCAATCAAAAGAATATTCAAATGTCTGTGGAAGAATCGTTAAAGGAACTAGAGCCGGTGATTGCTGAGGCTAGGTCCGCCGGAATTGATGTTCGCGGTTATGTTTCCACAGTATGGGGATGTCCCTATTCCGGTAAGGTTTCTCCCGAAAAAGCGAAAGAAGTTTCAGACCGCCTGCTTCAAGCAGGAGTTCAAGAAATCTCCTTAGGTGACACCATTGGAGTTGCTACTCCAATGCAGGTTGAAGAAGTGCTTCAACTGTTTCCCAAAGGACTTCCCCTCGCCGTTCATTTCCATGACACAAGAGGCACCGCCATTGCCAATTGCCTAGAGGCGATTCAGTTGGGAATTACCACAGTGGATTCCTCTGCGGGGGGTTTAGGCGGATGCCCCTACGCAAAGGGGGCCTCGGGAAATTTGGCCACCGAAGACCTGCTCTATATGTTGCACGGAATGGGATTTCACACTGGAGTTGACCTAGAAAAGGTATGCTTAGCCTCCCTACACTTCGAAGAAATTTTGGAATTAAAACTACCTTCTCGCTACTTTAAAGCTTGGAAAGGGAAAAATGCTTAACCTTTATCTTCTATTTTCCGCTCTCGCGCTTGCCAACACCAACGAAATTTTTGCTGAACTATTGGGAGGAAGACCAGACAAAGGTAACGTTCGTTCTTCCTATGAAGTTCGACAATACGAAACTACCGAAATAAAAAATAGCACTGAAATGTATGGTCTACGCCAGCATCGCTTAGAATCCACCATTCCCCTGCAGCACTTAGAAGACAAGAAATGGAAACTATTTTTCCAGGGCTTCCATCAAGAAATTCGATCAAATTTTCTATTTCCCAATCGTAGACCAATGCCAAATTCTCTTTGGAAGTTAGGGGTGGGTCTTTCCCATTCAAGACTAACGGAACAGAATCGAACGATTGGCGGAAATATTTTTGTGGGAACCAATAGCGATCGACCCTTTGGCGACTCGAGAGATCTAGTGTTTCAAGGGAACCTGGTTTACAAAATTCCCACCGAGGGCGAAAATGCCTGGTTATTTTTTCTAAACTTTTCCAACGACAGGAGTTTCGCCAATTATATTCCACTTCCAGGAGCGGCCTACTTTTTCAGAGCCTCGGAAGATTTGCGTTTAGCGCTTGGGGTACCTTTCTTTTTCGCTTTTTGGACCCCCTTCGAAAAGGCAGTTTTCAATCTTTCGTATTTTCCGCTTTACAATGGACAGGCGAAATTTTCGTACTTCCTCTTTGGCCCAGCCCACGTATACCTGCAGGCCAAATTTGAGGGAGAAAATAATCGGGTGAGTGATCGAAATAATTCCAAGGAGCGCCTCCTTCAAGAAGAAATTCAGGCGCTCTTAGGTTTTGTGATGCCGCTAGAAAGAAGAATTCTTATTGAAGCAAACGGTGGATACAGCTGGGACAGAAAAGTCTTTTTGGGCGAAGGCTCCAGCGATAGGAAATTAGGACAAATCGCACGACCGGAAAAAACAATTTTCAGCACCGTAAAATTGTCGGCCAGCTTTTAACAACCCTGACGGCTTCGCCAATTCAGCGGATGATCTCACCCGTGGATTTTTGATTCCAACCAAAGGAGGACTATCCCTTTGGTTTCACGTGTTCTCGAATGTAGGAAATAATGGAGTCTACCGAGGTGCCGGGAGTGAACACCATGCTAACTCCGGCTCTTTTCAAAGTATCAAAATCAGAGTCTGGGATGATGCCACCAACCACGAGCAATACATCGCTACCAACCTTCACGCCTTGAGAGCCAAGGCCCTTCACGATTTCTGGCACAAGATAATTGTGAGCGCCACTTAGAATGCTGAGTCCCACTACGTCCACATCTTCTTGAATAGCCGTATTCACGATCATTTCAGGAGTCTGATGTAGACCCGTATAAACAACTTCAAAACCGGCATCTCGGCACGCTCTTGCAATTACTTTTGCTCCGCGATCGTGACCATCGAGGCCAGCCTTTCCAATTAACACGCGAATCTGAGACCCTTCGCGTTCAATCACAGGGGAAGAAGAAAATACTTCTTTCGCATCCACTCGCTTTCTCACTTTTGGAGTGAAGGCGTTTTTCGTGGACGAAGACGACTTTTCTTTTTTTGCTCTCGATTTCGTGCTCTTTTTCGCACTTTTCTTGGCTGAGCTTTTTTTGATCGTTGGCTTCTTCGAGGCTGCCCTCTTCTTTGTTTGCGCCTTCTTAGAGGACTTTTGTCCATTTTTTGCCGTTGCCTTCTTTTTCTTCACCATTTTCTTCTTCGCCATACTTCCCTCTTCAAACTAAAAAAATTTAAAAATTCGCAGGATCGCGATACACGCCATAAACTTCACGGAACACATCGGAAATTTCGCCCACTGAGGCATATTCTTTTACTGCTGCCAAAATAGAAGGCATCAGATTTTTTCCGGCCTTCGCATCATCACGGATTTGTTCCAAGGATTTTGCTAACTTTGCTTTGTTTCGCTTTCCTTTCACTTTCTTCACGAAAGCGATCTGTTCGTCTTCTTTTTCTTGTTCAATCTTCAGGATCGGAATGTCCGTTTCCTCATCGTCTGTGTATTTATTTACGCCAACAATTACCTTTTCTTTACGATCTAACTGTTGCTGGTAACGATAGGCCGATGTGGCGATTTCTTTTTGAGGAAACCCCTCTTCAATGGCTTCAATCATTCCGCCGAAATCATAAATCTTTCGGATATACTGCATGGCTTCAGCTTCGATCTTTGTGGTTAGGTGTTCTACAAAATACGATCCGCCGAGTGGATCTACGGTGTTCGCCACACCGCTCTCTTCTGCAATGATCTGCTGAGTTCGTAAGGCCACCTTTACGGCTTGTTCCGTGGGTAGCGCAAGAGTTTCGTCCATGGAATTCGTGTGTAGGGAATTCGTTCCACCTAGAATTGCAGCTAACGCTTGCATGGTCACCCGGGCAACGTTGTTCATGGGTTGTTGAGCCGTCAAAGACACACCAGCGGTTTGTGCGTGAGTTCGCAACATCCAAGAACGAGGGTTTTTCGCTTTGAAACGTTCTTTTAGTTCTCTTGCCCAAATTCTTCTAGCGGCTCGAAACTTGGCAATCTCTTCAAAGAAATCGTTGTGTACATCGAAGAAAAACGACAAACGAGGAGCGAAATCGTCCACATCTAAGCCACGTTTTATGGCGTCTTCGACGTAAGCCAAGCCATCAGCCAACGTAAAGGCCAACTCTTGGGCCGCAGTGGCTCCGGCTTCGCGAATGTGGTAGCCGGAAATAGAAATAGAGTTCCAGCGAGGAAGTTCCGCAGTACAGAACTCCACCATATCGGTTACCAATTTCACCGATGGTCTTGGAGGACAAATCCATTCTTTTTGGGCGATAAATTCTTTCAACATATCGGCCTGAATAGTTCCACCCAATTTTTTTCGATCAATTCCTCTTTTATCTGCCAATGCCACATACATGGCCAAAAGAACAATAGCGGGAGCATTGATGGTCATGGAAGTTGTCACTTCATCTAATGGAATGTCTGCAAAAAGAATTTCCATGTCTGCTAAGGTGGTAACGTTCACGCCTTCGCGCCCTACTTCTCCGCGAGCAAGTTTGTGATCGGCGTCGTATCCCATTAAGGTTGGCATATCGAAGGCCGTAGAGAGCCCCATCATCCCCTGAGAGAGAAGATACTTGAAACGATTATTGGTGTCTTTTGGAGTACCGAAACCGGCAAACTGGCGCATGGTCCAGAGTTTCCCGCGATACATATCGGGTTGAACTCCGCGAGTGAAGGGATACGATCCGGGAAAACCGATGTCCTGGATGGGATCGATTCCCTCTAAATGAGAGGGGCCTGCTACCAATGGAACTTCCATATCCGAAATGGTGGTGAAGCTTTTTCCTTCGTAAGCCTTTTTGTTTTTTTCCAAATGTGGCTCAAGAACAGTTTTTCTCCACTGAGTTTCCGCTTCTAATACTTTTTTATCCATTTTGGTTTTCCTCGATCACTTTCTTTAAGGCGCTTCTACATCGGGCTTACTAAGTAGCGTTCATTTAACCGTGTTCGCTACGCATTTTTCTACCTTGCATGTTCCGCCAACTCAGCACTAGCAATCACCAATCGTTGAATCTCGCTGGTTCCTTCGTAAATTTCCGTAATCCTTTGATCTCGGAAATGTCTTTCCACTGGATACTCATTCACATATCCATAACCGCCGTGGATCTGAAGGGCTTTATCGACAATAAAATTTGCCGCTTCTGATGCGTACAACTTAGCCATGGCAGCTTCTCTGGTGAACTTCATTCCTTTGTCTTGCATGACTGCTGCTCTCCAAACCAAGAGTCTTGCGGCGTCTAATCGCATGGCCATATCGGCAAACATAAATTGAATGCCTTGGTGACGGGCCACAGATTTTCCAAACGTTTCTCTTTCGTGAGCAAATTTCTTTGCCGCTTCCAAGGCAGCTCTTGCAATTCCCAGGGCTTGAGCGGCGATTCCGATTCTTCCACCATCTAGCGTATGCATGGCGATCTTGAAGCCATCTCCTTCTTTTCCTAAAAGTTGAGAATGTGGGATTTTCACGTTTTCAAAAATTAGCTGAGAGGTTCCTGAACCGCGAATCCCCAATTTGTGCTCTACTTTTCCAACCGATAGTCCGGGGGTATTTTTGTTCACCACAAATGCGTTTACCCCTTTGTGCTTGAGCTCGGTACCCATGGTGGTGAAAAGAATAATGGTATCGCACTCTGGACCATTGGTGATCCAGTTCTTTGTACCATTCACAATCCAATGGTCGCCTTCACGCTTCGAAGTGCAAATCAAAGCGCCGGCGTCAGATCCTGAGCCAGGCTCAGAAAGAGCAAAGGCTCCAATCTTTTTCCCGCTGGCCATCGGGGCTAAAAATTCTTTTTTCTGAGCATCGTTGGCCCATTTTTTCATCGGTCCACAGGCCAATGAATTGTGGGCAGAAAAAATTACACCAGTGGATGCGCAAGCGGCGTTCAGCTCTTCACCCACAAGAGCGTAAGTTAGATAGTCTAAACCGGCTCCGTTGTATTCTGGATCTACGTTGATTCCCATCAAACCCATTTGTCCCATTTGATCAACGATTTCTTTGGGGAATCGTCCGGTTTGATCGATCTCTGCTGCTTTGGGAGCGATTTCGGCAGAGGCGAATTCTCGTACCTGCTCAACGATCATTTTCTGTTCTTCTGTAAGTTCCAAAATTCCTAAGTTCATTTATTCCCCTTTAAACTGTGCTTTTCGTTTTTCCGCAAAGGCGCCCATGCCTTCTCGTTGATCGTAACTGCCAAAAATACTTCCAAACATCATGGCCTCTTCTCGAAGCGCGCTGTCGATGGGCTGCGTATAGATTTGGTTCATCAATCGTTTTGATTTTGCCACAGCCATAGGAGAGTTTTTGCGAATCTCTTGGGCGATTTCCTTGGCTCGCTTCAATAAGTCCGCAGAAGCTACCACTTCATTGGCTAAACCGATGCGTAAAGCTTCGGCTGCTTTTATTTTTCTGCCAGTATAGATGAGTTCTCTTGCCCTTGGTTGCCCTACGAACCGAGCCAATCGAACCGAGCCGCCAAATCCAGGAATAATTCCTAATGCCACTTCGGGCTGACCAAAAACGGCATTCTCCGAAGCCAAAATAAAGTCACAGGAAATAGCCATTTCACAACCGCCACCCAAAGCGAAGCCATTCACCGCTGCAATCACCGGCTGAGGAAGCAATTCCAGCGCCCGGCTCACCCCTTGCCCCAAGCGAGCAAAGGCCTCGCCTTCTTCATGGGACTTATCTTTCATTTCCAAAATGTCTGCTCCGGCAATGAAACTTTTTTCTCCCGATCCCGTTACAATCATCACGTCCACGGCTTCTCCGCGCACATTGGCCCCCTCTTTTCCAGAGGCGTGGTGTTCAATCCAAATCAAGGCTGCCTTCACTTCTTTTAAAGTGGCTTCGTTCAAAGCATTTAAAGCCTTTGGACGATGAAAGGTTAAAGTAGCCACACCATCAGAAACTTCTAAGAGTAAATTTTCAAAAGTGGGAAGGCTCATTAGAAGGCTCCTGGCTTCGTGGCTTTTGGCTCACCAGAACGGTAATCATAGAAACCGATTCCCGTTTTTCGACCAAACAGGCCAGCATCTACGTATTGCTTCAACAAAGGACAAGGTCGATACTTCGAATCACCTAAACCATCGTGCAATACGTTCATAATGGCAAGGCAGGTGTCGAGACCGATAAAATCCGCCAAGGTCAAAGGACCCATGGGTTGGTTCGTTCCAAGCTTCATGGAAATATCAATGTCTTCAATGGAAGCCACGCCTTCATACAGAGCGTACACGGCCTCGTTAATCATGGGCATAAGAATACGGTTCACGGCAAAACCAGGAAAGTCTCTAGCTTCCACCACAGTTTTCCCCATTTTCTCGGCCAAACCTTTCATCGTTTGAAAGGTAGCATCGGAAGTGCGAAGGCCACGAATGCCTTCCACCAACTTCATTACGGGTACAGGGTTCATAAAATGCATTCCCACCACTTCGGAAGGACGCTTCGTTTGAGCTGCAATGGCAGTGATAGAGATGGAAGAGGTGTTGGTAGCTAAAATGACTCCTGGTTTTGCCACTTCATCGAGCTTTCGAAACAGTTCATATTTCAGTTCCACTTTTTCCGTGGCCGCCTCAACAATAAAATCCGCGTTCTTCAAATCAGCGAATCCGCCAATGGGTTGGATCGCAGATAAAATATCTTTGGCTTTCCCGGCTTCGATCTTTCCCTTTTCCAATAGCTTGTTCAGATCCTTTTCGATTTTTGCTTTTCCCGCCTGTGCCCTGTCTAAGGTTACGTCTCCCAACAAAACAGTTAGACCCGTTTGCGCGGCCACTTGAGCAATACCCGCCCCCATCTGACCGGCACCAATTACAGCGAACACTTTCATCGGAATTCTCCTTCGAATTTTTCTGATTTGAAGCTTTCGCAGTCTAGCCAAATGTGGCTGAAATCGCAAAACATTTAGCTTTCTATTTTGCCGCGCGCAAAAAAATCTCTAGCGACTTTTCTTAGTGGATTGTTTGGCCGCAAATGGGTGGGCGCTACGGTATTCTTTCAAGAGACTTTCCATTTCGATATGGGTGTATTTTTGGGTAGTGGACAAAGAAGAATGACCCAACAAATCTTGGATCAATCGCAAATCTGCACCTCGAGCCAAAAGGTGAGTGGCAAAACTATGCCGCAGCGTGTGAGGAGTAATTCCCGACGGCAATCCGGCCTGAACACAAAGGGAGTCCATCAATCGCTCCACCGATCGAGCCGTTAGCCGCCCGCCCCGGTGATTAAGAAAAAGGGGGCCCTCTCGATGTTTCTCTCGACGTCCCTCTCGATGTTCCTCCGACGTTCCAAGCCCCGGTCGCTGCTCCACGTAATTTTTCAGAGCCTGTCCTGCCAATTCTCCAAAAACAACCAATCGTTCTTTTCGTCCCTTTCCTAAAATTCGTAGGAACCCGCCCTTACTAAACTGATCAGGCAGGTCCTCCACGTTTAGGGCCACCAATTCCCCTACCCGCAAGCCAGAAGAATACAGCAACTCCACAATGGCCATATTACGTAAAGATTCTGGCCCTGAGTTTTCCGCCGAGGCCAAAAGCGCTTCCATTTGCTTCTCTGACAAAACCGAGGGAATTTTCTTTTCTGTCTTCGGCAAGGGAACGAGACGGGAGGCATCCTGCTGAACGATTCCCTTGCGAAACAAAAAGCGAAAGAATCCCCGAATGGCCGCCATGCGACGGTTAATGGACTGTTTTGAAAGTTTCCCGTGAAGCTGGGAAAGATAGGCCCGAAAATCCTCTAAAGAAAAACTGTTCGGATCTTTTCCCGGAAAAAACTGACTGAAGGCGCGAAGATCCATCCCATAATTTCTTAAGGTGTGCGGTGAAGAGGTCTTTTCCACGCGTAAATGGTTGAGGTAGGAGCTCACCAATTGTTCCATAAAAATAGGCTACCCTAAAGGAGTCTAATTGACATCCCTAGGCCCTATGAAAAGATGGAGGGGAAGATGGAAAATACCAACACCACCCAGAACACCCTCACCACAGTATCGCTTTTGGTCATCGCTACCATTCTTTTGGCGGTGGCGCTTTCCTACACTCGATCCATGATGATTCCGTTCGTTTTTTCCCTTTTCCTTTCGTATTTTGTTTCCCCCTGGGTGGTATTTTTTCGTAGAAAATTGAAATTTCCTCATTGGCTGTCAGTGATGACATCCATTCTACTTTTTCTATCTATTCTTACATTTTTTGCTCTGGTGCTGAGAGGATCAGTTTTACAAATGATTTCTAGCTTTTCTCTCTACGAACAAAAGCTTTCCGTGATGGCTCAAGTATTGGTAGATCTCGCCGCCACCTTCGATATCATTTTAGACAAAGAATACCTTTTGAGACGGGTGCAGAACCTGCCAATTTTTTCTTATGTGCAAAGTGCAGCAAGCACTGCCTTTACCTTCCTAGTAGACTTTCTTTTGGTGATGGTGTTTTTGATTTTCCTCGTCAGTGGCCAAAGCCTTGGAGGAAAAAGATCTGGACTGGGCTTGGAAATTGATTCGAAAATTCGTGCCTATATTTTAACAAAAGTTTTGAGCAATTTATTCACAGCCATCTGTGTGTGGATCATTTATCTGGTATTGGATTTAGATCTTTCCATGATGTTTGCATTGATCTGCTTTTTCCTTTGTTTTATTCCAACCCTAGGATCTTTGGTGGCCACCATTCTCCCCTTGCCCATAGCGTTTCTCCAATACGAAGAACCCTGGAAGATTTGGGTGGTCATTGTTTTTCCGGCTGTCATTCAAATCTTGGTAGGAAACGTCATTGAGCCGAAACTTCTCGGAAAAGGCCTTGATCTTCACCCCATCACCATTCTTCTTTCCTTGATTTTTTGGGGACTAATCTGGGGAGTGGCGGGAATGTTTTTAGCAGTTCCAATCACTGCCGTACTGAAGATCATTTTAGACAAACACCCGCTCACCAAAAACTTTTCCGAAGTATTGGCAGGAAGATCCCCTCTATAAAACCGAATCACTGAACTATGACTTCGCAAATCAGAAGACAATTAGAGGAAAACTGATTCTAATTCAGATTTCTTAGTCATTTTCTTTTCCGCTTTTCCTGGATGCCATTTCTATGGACTTCCAAGAAATCCCTTGGTACCTATCAATCTTAGAACATTGGAAGAAACTATCTATTTTGTGAAAGGTTTATGAAGACATTTTATGAACTCTTGATTCCATTGTTCGAATCTTCTCCCATCATGATGGGCATCGTCACCATCGAAAAAGGCGAAATCATTCATTTGCGAGACAATCCCGCCATGGAGAATTTTTTGGGCCTTGAGCCCGGAAAATCTGCGGGCTTGTCTTCCAGTAAAATGGGGTTCTCCAAAGAACAAATTCAATTTTGGATCGAACGATACGAAGAGGCAGAACGAAACAAAAAACCTGTACACTTTTCAGAAAAAGTTCCAACGCCAGGGGGTGATCTTTGGTTTCAAGCAACCTTTATGTTTCTTGGACAAAGAGAAGGAAAAAAATATTTCTCCTTCATGGCGGAAGACATCACAGACAAACGCTCACTTTTAGAGGAATTACGAGCGGAACGAGAACGATTTGAATTAGCCGTTCAAGGATCCAACGCCGGCCTTTGGGATTGGGATCCTCGCGGACAAACTTTGTACTTTTCCAGGATGTGGAAAGAGATGTTGGGTTACAAAGAAGAGGAAATCGAAAACAATTATCTTGGATGGGAAAACCTCATACACCCCGATGATAAGGACCATGCTTTAGCGCTACTTAATGATTATATCGAAGGAAAAATAGACGAATATCGATTAGAACACCGTCTAAAATGTAAGGACGGAAGCTATCGGTGGATTTTATCCAAGGGAGCGGCCATTCGAGATGCAGAAGGGAAAGCCGTTCGTTTCACTGGATGGCATATTGACATTCATCAACTTCGCTCCACCATTGAAGAACTGAAACAAAAAGAAAAAATCATTCAAGAACAACAAGTAAAAATTATTAGCTCTGCAAAAATGAGTTCTCTTGGAGAAATGGCCGGGGGAATCGCCCATGAGATAAATAACCCCCTTGCCATCATCGGACTGAGCGCCAATCAGATCTCCGAAGCTCTCGCAAAAAAACCTGCGGATCTGGCTTTTGCAAAAGAAAGCGCAGAAAAAATTGTACAAACAGTTCGACGAATCGGAAAAATCGTAAAAGGATTGCGCTCCTTTTCTAGGAGCGGAGAAAAAGATCCATTTTCTCCTTCTTATTTAAAACAGATTATCGACGACACACTAGAACTTTGCCGAGAACGATTTCACTCAGGGGGTATTCAGCTTACCGTGACTTGCCCTTCAGATCTTTTGATTTCTTGTCGCGCTGTACAGATATCGCAGGTTATTTTGAACCTTTTAAACAATTCCTTTGATGCTATTTCGCAATTGTCCTCTCCGTGGATTCAAATTCTTGTGGGTCAATCAGATGGATTTGTAGAAATTCGCATTACAGACAGTGGGAATGGAATTCCCCCGCAAATCGCAGAAAAGTTAATGGCTCCGTTTTTTACCACGAAAGAAGTGGGGTCGGGAACGGGTTTAGGCTTAAGTATCTCTAAAGGAATTGTAGAAGATCATGGAGGCACCCTAGAATATGTATCAGAAAGCAAAAACACAGAGTTTTTAATTCGTTTGCCAAAATCTCGCCCTAAGATTGGATAATCTCGGGCCCCATGCTAGATACCTCTCCATGGAAAATCAAAGAGTGCGAATTATTGGAGCCGGCTTGGCTGGCTGTGAGGCGGCCTATTTTCTAGCCAACCGTGGAGTAAAAGTTCAACTTCACGAAATGCGCCCCTTAAGGCAAACGGAAGCCCATCTCACGGGAATGTTCGCCGAATTGGTTTGCTCGAATTCTTTCAAAAGCTTAAGCCCCGTAACCGCCCCCGGCATCCTGAAGGCCGAAATGTCGCTCCTTGGTTCGTTGGCCATAGAATGCTCAAAAAAGGCAGCTATCGGCGCTGGTGAAGCCTTAGCCGTGGATAGAGATGTTTTTTCCAAGGAAATGACAGCTGCCATGGAACGTCACCCAAATATTGAGTTGGTTCGAGAAGAAGTAACTTCACTGCCCGATTCCCAAGACCAGCTAACGATTCTGGCCACTGGCCCACTAACTAGTGAGGCTCTTTCTAATAGCCTAAAAAAATACACCGGCTCCGATCATTTCTATTTTTACGACGCCATTAGCCCCATTGTGGATTTTGAAAGCCTCAATCACGACATTATTTTTGCAGCCAATCGCTATGGGAAAAAAACAAGGAACTTAGAGGGCGCTGAGTCCTCTTCGGCGGAACAAGAAACTGATTCCAATGAAGACTATTTGAACTGCCCCTTTAGCAAAGAACAATACTACGCCTTTGTGGAAGAAATTCGAAAAGGTGAAAGAGTACAGCCCAAATCCTTCGAGAGAGTAAAACATTTTGAAGGCTGCATGCCTGTGGAAGAAATGGTGGATCGGGGCTTGGAAACCTTACGTTTTGGTCCCATGAAACCCGTCGGTCTAGTGGACCCCAAAACCGGGCGCGAAGCCTATGCCTGCGTTCAGTTAAGAGCAGAAAACGCGGAACGTACGGCCTTTAATTTGGTTGGATTTCAAACAAAGTTAAAGTACGGCGAGCAACAAAGAATTTTCCGAATGATTCCTGGATTGGAAAATGCCGAGTTTCTCCGCATGGGAAGTATGCATAGAAACTCTTTTGTGGATTCTCCAAGGGTTTTACATCTCGATCTTTCTCTAAAATCTGCCAGAAATATTTTGTTGGCCGGCCAGATCACTGGAGTGGAAGGCTATATGGAATCGGCTAGCACAGGAATACTTGCAGCCATCTTCGCCCTGGCCAAACTCCAGCAACGCCCCATTCCTTCCCCACCGGACGCCTCGGCCATGGGGGCACTTCTTGGTCACTTAAGAAACACCCTACACACGGATTTTCAACCTAGCGGCATCAACTTTGGTCTGTTTCAAGAATCTGCCTTTCAAGAGGAGTTTGACCAACTCCGCTCTCGGTTCCCGAAAAAACTTCCCAAAGATGAAAAACGAAAGACCATCGGCGAAGCCAGCCTCAATCGAATGAAGTCCTATGCCAACCGAATCCAAACAGACTTCCCCGTCTTACACTCCGGTGAAAACGGGTAGCCCTCAGAATGACTCGTCGCTCCTTTCAGGCAAACCGTGCTATAGTTTTGCTTAGGAAAGGGGTCATCACCAATGCCGAAAATTGAAAAGGTCTACGCACGAGAAATTTTAGATTCCAGAGGAAATCCCACCCTTGAGGCGGAAGTTTTACTTTCTGACGGTTCTTTTGGGCGAGCATCTGTTCCCAGCGGTGCCTCCACCGGATCAAGAGAAGCCTTGGAACTTCGTGACGGAGTGAAAAACCGTTTTTTAGGAAAAGGCGTTCTAAAAGCGGTGGAAAATGTGAATCAAAAGATTGCCCCAAAATTAAAAGGGCAAGAGGCCAGCTTTCTCAAGGCTGATCAGGTGATGTTGAATCTCGATAACACTGAGATGAAATCGAATCTAGGAGCCAACGCTATTTTGGGTGTTTCCATGGCTCTTTGCCGAGCAGAAGCCCAGCACAAAAAACTTCCTCTCTTCCAATTTTTAGAAGAATCCTATTATTCGCATTTCTTATCGTCTGCCGATGCTGTTCCTTATCGTGGACTCACCTTGCCCACTCCGATGATGAACATTTTAAACGGAGGCAAACACGCCGATAATAATTTATCCATTCAGGAATTTATGATTCTTCCCTCCGTGGGAAAGTCCTTTAAGGAATCACTTCGAGCAGGAGTAGAAGTATTTCATCACCTGAAAAAAGTATTACACGACAATAAATTGTCCACGAACGTGGGCGATGAAGGTGGGTTTGCCCCCTCGGTGAATTCCAATGCCGAAGCTTTAGATATGATTCAAGAGGCCATCTCTCTTGCGGGCTACCGTCCAGGACAAGATATCTTTTTAGCTTTGGATTGTGCCGCCTCTGAATTTCGAATTGAAGGTGGAAAATACGAAATGAAAGGATCGGGGAAAGCCTCCATGGATTCTGCTGCCATGGTTTCTTATTATGCCGATCTTTGCAAAAAGTACCCCATCGTTAGCATCGAAGATGGCCTAGATGAATCGGACTGGGCAGGATGGAAACTTCTCACCCAAGAGCTTGGACAAAAAGTAATGCTTGTAGGTGACGATCTTTTTGTTACCAATGCAAAAATTTTGGCCAAAGGAATCGAAGAAAAAGTAGGAAATGCGATTCTTATTAAGATCAATCAAATCGGAAGCATCTCGGAAACCCTAGAAACGATTGCATTGGCCCGGAAAAATAAATTCAACACCGTAGTTTCTCACCGTAGTGGTGAAACGGAAGATACCTTTCTAGCCGAACTTGCCGTAGCCACGGATTCCGGACTGGTAAAAACAGGCTCGGCCTCACGGGGCGAAAGAATGGCAAAATACAATGAACTTCTTAGAATCGAAGAATTTTTAGGATCGAAGGCAAAATTTTTCGGCCTTCAAAGCATTGGAATGAAGTTTTGAAGATTGGGTATTTTTTCTTAGCAGCGTTCGTAGTTTCGTTGGGAATTGTGATTTTCGGCGATGTGGGTTTATTGTCTGCCTATCGAATCAGCCAAGAAAATGCCACCCTTGAGCTAAGGATCGACGACTTGCAAAGGCAGAACGCTCGCCTTCTTCATGACATCGAGTCCATTCAAAGAAGTGAGAACAAACAAGAACATATGGTGAGAACCTCCTTGTCCTTGTTGGCTCCCGACGAAATTCTGTTCGACTTTCAATCTGCGGAGTAGAAATGGCAAAAATTATTATCACAGGTGCGGCCGGGTTTATTGGCTGTAATTTTACGAAGCTAGCCATAGAGAAGGGCCATGAAGTGTTGGCCATAGATTGCCTCACTTATGCAGGACACCTTGAGAATCTTGAACCCGTAGAAGGGCATAAGCATTTTCGGTTCGAGAAAAGAAATATCTGTGACCCAAAAATTGGTGAGCTGATTTCTCACTATCAACCAGACTACTTCGTAAATTTTGCAGCAGAAAGCCATGTGGATCGTTCGATTTCAGACCCCCTTGTTTTTGTGGAAACGAATATTAAGGGAACAGCTAACTTACTTCATCATTGCTTAAACTACTGGCGGACCCAGAAAAACTTTCGGTATCTACAAGTGTCCACCGACGAAGTATATGGATCTCTAGGACCCACGGGAAAATTTGAGGAGAAAACTCCTTTAGATCCTTCATCTCCCTACTCTGCCTCAAAAGCCGGGGCCGATCTTCTGGTGAATGCTTGGTTTCATACCTATGGCCTGCCCACCATTATCACTCGTTGCTCTAATAACTATGGCCCCTACCAATACCCAGAGAAACTCATTCCACACATGATTCACTGTGCATTAGAGGGAAAACCCCTTCCCGTTTACGGCGATGGAAAAAACATTCGAGACTGGATTCATGTAGAGGATCATTGTGAAGGGATTTTTGCCGCTTTAGAAAAAGGAAAGGCTGGATCGGTTTACTGCTTTGGCGGCGAATCGGAAGTGGAAAACATTCGCCTGGTGGAAACCTTATGCGAAATTTTAGACAAACGTCGACCTTCAAAAGTTAGCTACAAGAACCAAATCACTTTCGTGAAAGATCGATTGGGACACGATAGACGATACGCCATTGAAAATGCTTTTTCTCGCAAAGAACTTGGCTTTCGCCCAAAGAAAAACTTTCAGGATGGACTTTTGCAGACCATCGACTGGTATCTCAGCCATCAAACGTGGTGTAAAAACGTTTTAGAAAAATAGGAGTTTTTATGAAGGGAATCGTATTAGCAGGTGGGGCGGGAACAAGACTCTATCCATTGACTTCAGCTATTAGCAAACAGCTATTGCCAGTCTACAATAAACCAGCGATCTATTACCCCATCTCTATTCTTATGATGGCAGGCATTCGCGAAATGTTGATCATTTCCACACCTAGAGACCTACCGTTAATTCAGAATTTATTAGGCAATGGAGATCGGTTTGGCGTGAAGTTTTCCTATCAGGAACAAGCGAAACCGGAGGGAATCGCCCAAGCATTTTTGATTGGAGAATCTTTTCTAAACAAAGAACCTTGTTCATTGATTCTTGGCGACAATATTTTCTACGGCCGAAATCTCACCAGCCAATTAGAACAAAGCGCTAAACTGAAGTCGGGAGCAGAAATCTTTGCGTATCCTGTTCATGATCCTGAAAGGTATGGAGTGATCGAGTTCTCCAAGGACGGAAAGGCTATCAGTATTGAAGAAAAGCCAGCGAAGCCAAAGTCTCCCTATGCGGTCACGGGACTTTATTTTTATGATTCTGAAGTGGTAGAAATCGCAAAATCACTAAAGCCATCAAAGCGTGGGGAGTTAGAAATCACAGACGTGAATAAACGCTATTTAGAAATGGGAAAACTAAACGTAAATTCCATTGGTAGAGGCGCCGCTTGGTTAGACACCGGCACTTTCGATTCTCTGCTTTCCTCTTCCGTCTTCGTGCAAACCATTGAACAGCGAACCGGTATGATGGTGGGCTGTTTAGAAGAAATTGCCTTTGAAAAGAAGTTTATTACCAAATCAGAATTGGAAAAATCCGCAGAACTCTTCGCCAAAAGTGAATACGGCGCTTACTTAAGAAAGATCGTAAATGGAGAAATTTTTTAATGTGGGAAAAAACTCCTATTGCTGGACTACTCATTCACAGCCCAAAGATTTTTTCTGATGAACGAGGATATTTCTTAGAACGATTTCGAACCCTTCAACATCCCGAACTGCCCATTCAGTTTCCACAAGTGAACCAGTCTCGTTCCGTTCCTGGAGTATTAAGAGGACTACACATCCAAATGAAACCTATGCAAGGAAAGTTTGTTTCCGTGATACGAGGAAAAATCTGGGACGTGGCCGTAGATTTAAGAAAAACGTCTTCTACCTTCGGGAAGCATTTTGCCATGGAGCTAGATGATACCAAAAATCAAATGCTTTGGATTCCAGAAGGTTTTGCCCACGGATTCTCTGTTACCGGAAATGAACCTGCTGATGTAATTTATTTTACATCCTCTATCTATACTCCTGCTTTCGATCGGGGAATCCGCTGGAACGACACGCGCCTTAATATTTCCTGGCCAGTTGAGAATCCGATCCTTTCCCCAAAAGATTCCGCTTTACCCTCTTTTGATGATTTTCTCCGGGAGAACGAAGTGCTTTTATAGTTTTTGCCTTTAGAGCCATAAAGGGGGCGTAGAAATGTTTCTAAAACTCTCTTTCCTTCAATAAACGCTCGTACTGAAGAATCAATTTTGTGGTTAGGTTCTCAATGGAAAAGTTTTTCTGCATTCGTTTTTGTGCAGCTTCGCTATAGCTCATCCAAACCTCGGGTTTTGCCAGTTTTTCCAAAGCAACAATCACTTCTTCGTCAGAATCCACCAATTCACCGGTCTTCCCCGATTCTATCAGCTCTGGAATACCACCAACCTTAGTGCCAATGGCTGGAACACCTGAAAAACCTGCTTCAATAATCACGGTGGGTAAAGGATCTTGGCGACTCAAAACCAAAATAGCATCCAGTTCTGAATACTGATTTTTCATATCAGATCGTCTGCCTAAAAACTGCACAGGATAGGATTGCAGGGACTTTATTATTTCTTCCGCAAAGAAAGGATCAGAAAGTCCCTCACCGATAATTCGAAACTCCACCGCCTTCATTCTCTGAACGGCGAGAGAAACAATTTTCTGCCAACGATCGGCCCCTTTTCGAAACGAAATTTCACCTACCATACCCACACGAAAAGGTTCACCGCTTGTACGAGCTTTTTTTAAAATCCATTCGGAGGAAGAAAAACCATTATGCAAGGTTTGCACTCTTTCCACCGATAGTTTTTTTAACGCTCTATTGCTTGCATCAGATGGAACTAAAATTAGGTCTGCCTTTTTCCCCAGCATTTTTAACCAAAGGGTATTGTCCCAACGATCGGGAAGAATATCGTGATGATGCCAAATCAAAGGAATAGATTTTGGAAAAAAAAGTTGAAAGGCCATGGCCTTGAGGCTGGTCACATGAAGTAAGTCTACTCCAATGTCTTTAATGATGGTTGTCAGCTCTTGATGGGTTTCGCGAAATAGCTTGGGAATCTGGAGTAAACTAGACAAGTCTCTTCGGAATTGTCCAGATTGTACGGGGAAGACTTTGACTATTTTTTTTGCTTCCTCTAAGTAGGGGCCCTCGGGAGCCGCAAAAAGCACTTCTACTCCCTTTCTTTTTAGCTCGCGCATATAAGCCAAAGTACAGATTTCTCCTCCGTACAAAAACTCACTTTGGTGAGAAAAAAACAAAACCTTCACAACTGAAATCCTCGTTTTTTTTCTGTTGCCGAAAAAACCGTCCAAATACCGAACCACACCCAAACGTAAGCTCCGTATGGGTTTTCCACATAGATACTAATCAGCCCGAGAAAGACAATCACGGAAACTAATGACACATTAGAGACTACTACTTGATTCGACTTTCTCACAGAAAAGAGCCGCCACAGCAGAGAAAGAAAAAAACAGACAACAAGTATAGTTCCCACCACACCAGTCTCAGAAAGAATCTTAAACCACATTCCAGATACGTTACTATTGGCAACACCTTTTCCTAGAAAACCGGAATCCACTAAGGCTGACCAAGTAGGAAGAATTCTTGAGCTTAGGTTCATTTCCAATTCCGAACGAACTTTTTGTAGCGTCCAGGATCGGATTTCATCTGACTTAAGAAAGGCTCCCATGACTGCAGACAGGAAAATTCCGGTTGCTAGCACTACAGAACCTAAGATATAGGGCCTCGACTTGGCTTTTTTGTATACATACAAAGAAAAAACTCCAGCAACGGAACAGATCAAAACCAAGGAAAAAAATCTTCTTCCCAAGAGTAAGGTTGTCACCACCCCTAAAAGTAGGGAAAGAAAGCTCAAATAAGGAGGCAATAACTTTCTTCCAGACTTGGAAAAGTCCCACAGTAGAAAAGGAAAACCCATCACAAAATACAGTAATAGATTCTCCTTCTTACTAACAAAAACTGGAAAGTTGGAATCGATTGCCATGGTAAGTAATACATGGAGAAATAAAATACAGATAGAAAACGCATATACCCTAAACGCAAAGCTCAACCGATTGGGTAGTAGATAAATTGAATCAGGACGATGCTCTAGAAAAAGAAATTGTGCAGATACACCCACCACAAAAAAAGAAAGCCAGCCATTGGTGGAATACAAAATACTTGCCACAGGATCTGGCGTGAAGGGAGAGAAAATACTGATCCATAGGAAAAACAATAGAAAGTATCTCCACGAACTAAAGATTAAGATGTCATGCAATCGATACAAAAATACTCTCGCACTAAATTCTCTTTTCTCCGCCCAAATCAAAAGAAGAAATGAGATAGAAAACGGAATATAGGAAAGAGAAGCTTGCCACTGCAGAATGGAAAACGAAAAGAAGTCCACAGCGATAGCCGTAAGACCTAAAGACCAAAATATTAATGCAATATTGCGAATTTGATCGGCGCGAATCATGAGGGCGTCACATTTTTTTGTAAGAAAGGCAAACTAGATTGAATTTCTCTTTTTTCTTCTGGAGTAAAAGCTGCATAGATTTTGAAATTCGCCGGCAAAATTTTCTCTCTCTTCGCAAAGAAAATTCCCACTCCCGCCATAGACAAACAAAATACATTAAACGAAATGATCGATCCGTAAATTCCTATCCAATAGGTTAAAGGAAATAGAAACGACACAAATAGAATTAGTGAAATTAAATGCACGAACACTACGGCCTTATACTTTTTTACGCCAAAAAAAGAATTTACCAAAAAACTTTGTATCCAAAATGCCCAGACGCCTGGAATGAAAAATGGAAGTACATTCATGGCTGACTGAAACTTTGGCAATAAGGGGGTGATCAAAAAGATCACAGCAAAAACAATTAAAGCTGAGAGCAAAATTCCAAAACGCCAAAGCAACTTCAAAAGAATGGATATAATTTTTGTAACCTTTTCTGGAGCGTCTCTACCCACTCTCTGTAGATCTGGAAATAGAGCAAAGGAAATCGAAGTGGCAAATAACAAAGGGATTGTGGTCATTCTCACGGCCATTGCATACTGACCTGCTGCGGACATTCCCAAAAACTGAGAGACCGCAATCTGATCTGCCCGTTGCCAAATGACAAATACGGCAAAAGTAATTGCGTAGGGCCAAGCTTCTTTAGCTAAGGTTCCCCAGGCAACCTTTCCCCAGGGTCCATCTTTTTTCTTTTCAAATCGTCTCGAAATTCCGTGCCGTTTTTTCTCTGTGCTTTGCCAATACAAAACAGCGAAGATCAAAATCGCCGTTAAAAAACCTCCCCATGATTGGGCCAACAAAAGGGTTCTAACTTCTGCGCCCGAGAGTAAAAGAAATAACGTAAGAGAAATGGCAAAAAAGGCGCCCAACCATTGAGCGAAAGCAGCTAGGCCCTGTTGTCCTCGAAAAACGGCGAACCCAAATGCCGTTTGTTGAAATGCCAAAGCAAAAAGATAGGGAACAAACGCCAGTCCTTGCCAGAAGAAAATGGGGTCTTCAGTTTTCCATCGCCAATACCAAGAAACTAAAATGGCAGCGCCCACCATGGCTCCAACCAAGCGAATTCCCAATACACGGAAAACGAGATCTCGCCCACGGAAGCCCTGTCGAGACCCATCAAATTTGTCTCCTTCTGCCGTAGTTAGAGCTCCAATCAATGCATGAGTTAATCCCAAGTCTACAAAGATGGACCAAAGAATTACTGTATTCTGTGCAGTGGCTAAAGATCCAAATTTTTCAGGATCCAAATAGCGACCGTAAGCGAGTGAAAGCAAAAAGTTTAATCCGGAAATTCCCAAGGCTCCGAACGTATGAAAAAAAGAATTTTTCACAACTCTTTTCACGGATTTTGACATACAATTAATCTATCACGATAAACCCTTCCTTAGCGGAAGTTTTCAAGGAGCCTCTCATGCGTTCACTGCGATGGATTGCAGTATTTACTGCCGCGTTAATTCCAACTCTTGCCAAGGCTGATGTTCCCACCCTGAACGACATCACCCTGGCCGATTACGATAAGGTAGTAAGAGAATTTTCTGCAAACTTTGGCTACAGCTCCATTACTCCCGCATCGAGTCTTGGTATTTTTGGATTTGAGATCGGACTCACGGGAGGATTAACGAAGTCTCCTGAGATTCAGGCATTGGTGAGACGCTCCAGCGCAAGCTACAACGAAGATAAGATTTATCATGCGGCCCTTTTGGGAAGAGTAGGAATTCCCTACGGAATCAACTTAGAAGCCATGGTTTTGCCGCAATTAACCATCGCCGACGTGAAATTTTATAGTTATGCCGGCGCTTTGAGCTGGACTATGACCGATGTGATTCTCACGGAAAGTCCCGTCCACGTCATGTTCAAGGGTTTCTATAACAAAGCCAATATTGAATACTCGCAATCCTTACAAAACACTTCCACAGCCAACCAACCTGTTACCGCCACCATTGATTACGACAATGATCTTTATGGAATTCAGGCACTCGTTTCGAGAAAGGTATTCCTTTTTGAACCCTACGTGGGCATTGGCTATATCAAATCCATCGGTGAACTGGCGGTAAGAGCGGCTCTGGCTCCTAGCGCCACGATTTTCGCCGGCCAAGGGGTTGGAAGTTCTGCAAAATCGGAACCTAGCTCTGTTCAATTATTAGCCGGAGCGGATTTTCGATTGGCCTTCTTTAGCCTAGGTGCTGAATATCAAAGAGCTTTTGACACATCTTCTGTAACTGGAAGACTTTCCTTCCGTTTCTAAACAGAATCGAATAGATACTGGCCCGGGGGTTTTTATGATTCTCGGGCTTTTTCTTTTTTTCCCATCACTACTGTTTGCCAATACCTTTTGCGTACAAACATTCAACGTTTACGGCCCTGCCTATGCAAGTTCAGTGGAATACCGCTTAAAACTCCTAGCAGAAGAAATCAAAAAAGAACCCTGCGACAGTTACCAGTTTCAAGAGTTATGGAAACTTGGTCAGTACCAACTGCTACAAAATCATATGGAAAAAAATCGGTTCGCCATGTTGTGGGCCGATACCATTCGCAACGACGAAAAAATGATTGGCTTGGGAAGTGCCTTTCAGGGTTCGATTCTGAAAGCAGAATCTGGTTTATTTCGAGTGAATAACGAAGATGGAGTGGCCGACTGGTTTCGCGGAGCCTGGGGCGTGGAGAAGGGCTTCAGCATTCTGCAAGTGCAGTTAGACAATAGTCCGAAGCTCCAGTTTGTAAACACTCACACTCACCCTACAAATACTTCCATTCGAATCGCCCAAATTGTTCAATTGCTACAAGAAATTGGCAAACAACAAGAGGATCTCCCCATCATTCTCACGGGAGACTTTAATGCCACCCCTGATAGCCTAGAATATCAATTGCTCACCGTAGTGGGAGGCTTGAAGGATTCTTATTTTTTACAAAATCGATCTTATAAAGATGTTTGTACGTATTGTGGATCGAATCCTCTTTCTTGGAGTTCCGATGATCGAGTGATTGATTATGTTTTTTTTCAAGACTCCAGCTCTCAAGCTTTAGAAGTGGAACAGTCTAAGATCAATCTTCAAGGGCGCGACGAGTATTCACCATTAAGTGATCACTTTGGCATTCAGACCCACTTCCGATGGGTGGAAAAAAGCCGAGAAAAAGGAAATAATTTTGCTGCAGCCGCAGATGTAATTTTGGCGATAGCTAAGGAATTAGACGACTCCAGTGAGTTCGAATCTACAAGAAAAGTATTGAAGCGTTGGTATAAAGAGTTTCGAAAAGAAAAAGTTCCCTCTGATTTAGATAGAATTTTCTAACCTTCGTCTTTGGATATCTTGAAAGGCTTTCGCAAGGGAAGGTAAACGAATTCCTAAAGCGTCGGCTTTTTCCGTCTTTAATCCTGCGCGCAAAGGCCGCTTCGCTTTTTGTTGGAGATCCTTCGTTTTTACAAACTGAAAAGCTTTTTCCACCTGATCTTTAGAAAACCCACAAGATTCAGCCACCTGATACACCAGTTCTTTTCTCGAAACTAAGTCTGGACCCACAAGATTAAAAACTCCCGACCTTTCTGTTTTGGCGAGATCCACTGAGGCAGCAGAAAGAGCGGGACCATAAGTTGGTGTGGAGATTTGATCTTCTGGAATACGAAACACTTCCGATGAATTTTTGGAAAAGTTTTCTAAATGCCGTAAGTATTGCATAAAAAAATTCATGCCTTTGGGGTCCCAGGAATAGACCATAACGGTTCGAATAATTTGGGCTGAAGGCAGAACATTCAAAATTCCAATCTCAGCCTCCAGTTTCGCTTTTCCATATTCACAGCATGGCTCTGGAGGATCTTCTTCTGAATAGGGACCGGCGGCTTCCCCTCGGTGTTCTGCCGCACCAAAAACATATTCCGATGAATAAAATGTAAGTGCCCAATCATACTTTTTGCAAATTTCTGCCACTTGAATAGGACCTAATGCATTCATCTGGCGACAAAAATCTGGTTTCTCTTCACATAGGTCTACGTGAGTCAGAGCCCCCGCCAAAAATACACTAACCTTCCCTTCAGGAAGTTCTCTACGAATTTTTTGCAGGCATTGGTCTATGGATTCTTTGTGGCCAAGGTCTAACTGATAGGGCTCTCCCTTGGAACTGGTGGCGATAACCTGATATCCCTCTCTAGAAAGATGGTCTACCAACCCTTTCCCCACCTGACCTGATCTTCCAATCACAACGGCAGATTTCACTTATCATTCCTCATAGAAACAGCTGTCCACAAATTGAATAGATTCACTTTTTTTAAATTTTTCACCTTCAACTTTACTTTCCTTAGCAAAGGTTCCATTTCCAAATTTGACTTAAAACCCAAAGAAAGGGCAATTGGATTGAAGGCGCTCTCTGCTGCTCCCACTAAGGTATTTTCGCTCTTAAAGTGATTCATTAGAACGATCATACCACCAGGTTTACAAACCCGTTTCATCTCAAGCAAAGCGGCCTCTGGGTAAGAGGTGGCGCTAATAAACAGATTACCAAGCACGCCATCAAAGGTGTTATCGGGAAACTCTAATTTCGTTGCGTCCATGATTTTAACAGAGGCATTCTTTAATTTCTTTTTTCGAATTAACTCTTGCGCTTCTTTCAACATACTTTCTGAAAGATCAACTCCAATTACTTTGCAGTCCCTGGGGTAAAGGGGCAATGTCAGGCCTGTCCCAACTCCAACCTCTAAAACTTTTGCGTTGTCTTCTAATTCAAGGAACTCGATGGCTGCTTCTCTACCCTCTTGAAAGAGTAATTTCCCAAACACAAAGTTATAGTAGGGTCCGAACCGTTCATAAATTTTTTCAACGACTTTTTGATTTTTCATTTTTCACCCGTTCGATAGACCAAATCGCCTTTTGGGGACTACTTAAAAGAGCGCAAGACTTCGAACTCTAGAGTATTTCCGACTTCCTTCGTGATCAAGTGGAAACGAAGAAAACTTTCAGGCAAAATGAAGGCATGGCCAGTATTTTACAAGTTTTTTTTCTTTTTGTTACGATGCACTTTTCTTTTGCTTCTACATGCGTGGAAGAGCTGAAAAAAGACGGCATCGATGTAAGTAAATGTGACACTCTTTCGGTAGTTACCCTTCGAGGAAATCCTCAAAAGAGAGCGTTTCACTATGGCACTTATTTGAGAGAGTCGAACAAAACAGAGGTTATCGAATATTTTTCCGAGAAAGTTAGCAAATCCGTAGAACTTCCAACATGGATCCGCCCACTATTTCAATTGGCCTACAATCAATGGGTGAGAATCTGGCACAGCAATACTCCGAATTTTCTTGGAGAAGAATTAAATGCCTTTGCCTTAGGTTTACAAATGGACCCTATCGTTTTGAAACGAGCGATTAGTTTGCCAGATTCAGCTTCGATGCTCATGGGTCTTGAGAATCAAATGACTATACCAAGTCTCGGTTGCACAAGTGTGGCAGCGGAGAACCAAGCGGGAAATTTTTTCTATGGAAGAAACTTAGACTTTGCAGGGGTAAACCTTTGGGATCGGCACCCTACAATCATCAGAGTGTTTCCGGAAAATCCATCAGAGAAGAAGCATTTGGTGATTGGTGCTGACGGATTGCTTTTTGGAGGAATTACCGGCGTAAATGAAAAGGGAATCACCGTAGCTATTCATCAGAACTACACCTCCGATCGTTCCATGGGCGGAATTCCTATGATTTACCTTGGAGAAATGGTGTTGAGAAATGCCGAAAGTCTCGACGATGCACTGGTGATTTTAGAAAAGCATCGACCCTCTGTGCTTTGGACAATGGTGCTAACGGATCTAACGTTAGGCCAAGCTGTGGCAGTGGAAACCTCTCAGAACCGATTTGATGTTCGCTGGATGCAAGATGAGTTTTTTGTCCAGACCAATCATAGCATGCACGATCGGAACAAAGGCATTGAGTCCATCACTTTGGGCACGAAGTTAAACTCCATACAGAGAATGAAAACAGCCTTTGAACTTCTTTTGAAAAATAATGATCAAATTAATGAAAAAACCATCGCAGAAATCTTGAGCTTCCAAAGAGATCCAGAGGGTTATTTCTCCGCCTATGCAGACATTTTGAAGGCCCATACCATCCAATCCATTCTTTTTGCCCCGCAATTTGAAGACCTGGGTAAGCTTTACGTAAGTGCGGAAAGATCGCCCACCTCAGGTGGCGCGTATTTTGAATTTGATTTGAACTCTCTTTTTTCAGAGAACTCGTGGAGTCCCAAAAAACTGGAACTGACAAAAATTTCGGCAGAAAAACGGCAACGCCAATTGGAAATATCTCAGGCCTTCCATTTGTATTTTGATCGCAAAGAGATCCCTCAGGCCATCGAACAACTGAAAAACCACCCCACCCTTGCTTCGCTTTTGTTTCAAGCCTCGGCCGAATATCAGACAAAAAATTGGAGTGAAGCAATTTTGCTTACAGAAAGAGCCCTCAGAGACAATCGATTTTTGGGTGAACCAGAATACATTCGACAAAGCTTGCAGTGGATTCAACTCCTTAGTTACCTTTCTTCGGATCGATTGGCAGAGGCGAAAAAATTGGCGACCACGGTGGGCAATGAGAGTCCCTTAAATCCTAGATTTCGTGACCTCGTGCAAAGGTTAAATATGGGTAAACGCCCGAATCCAAAAGATTTTTCTGTGGCTTTCGAGTTTTTTTCCGGTGATTTGGGCATCCGCCCTCAATAGAACGATTCCGAGAGTTTTTCCTAAATCTTGGGCCTTAGAAATCATGGAGCAAAGAGTCGGATCGTGCTAGGTTCGGCTCCATGATTTCAGCTCCTTGGATTGCCGCCTTTTTTCACCTCTCTGTCATTTTAGTGGTTGGCCTAGTGCCACTCACTTGGAAACTGCAGGGACAGGTATTCGATGCCCTTCTGTCGTTCGGAGCTGGGGTTCTTCTATCTGCTGCCTTCCTGCACATGATGCCCACGGCAATTGAATCGCTAGGAGAAAGCACAGGTCTATATATTTTGGGTGGATACGTATTGATGCTAGTGTTGGAAAAATTCACCATGGCCCACCCCTGCGGGGAAGAGGCATGCCCCAACCATAGAGTGGGCTACACAGCTCTTTTGGGATTATCCATTCATAGTATTATTTCAGGAATCGCTTTGGGCGTCAGCTTAGGAGAAGCCGAACACATTACCGTATCCATGGCTCTTTTAGCCGCCGTGCTTGTGCACAAGGTTCCAGAAACTCTTGCTTTAACCGGCCTCCTCGCAGGATCGGGATGGCAACGATCGAAGATTATTGTAGCTCTAGTTCTATTTTCCCTTATGGGTCCAGTTGGAATCGGAATTGGCAATTTCTTTAACTTCAGGGGTCACCATCTGATGAGTGTCGCCATGGCGTTTTCCGCGGGAACTTTTTTGTATATTGCTTCCAGCGATCTTCTTCCTCAATTACACAAAAAGCTGAAGCAGGAATGGATCCATTTCTTCGCCTTTTTGTTCGGATTGGCCGCTTTGTCCTTCGAAGCTTTCCATCACATTCACCACTAGAGCGAACGATTGCACCCTTTTTGCGCCTAATCGTTTCAATAGGTATTTGCATTGGTCTAAAGACGTGCCCGTAGACTCAACGTCATCAATCAACAAAATTCTTTCCGGCACCCTTTGATGAAACGGCTCGAACAGAAGATCCACATCCATTCGGTGGATTCTATTTTTTGTGTGCTGGTGACCTGAGCCGATTTTTTGAAATCCCAACTCCGCCGGAATACCGAGCTCTCTCCCTACGCTTCTAGCAAAATACTCTAATGCCGTGACTTCTCTGGGGTCCCCTTGAGGAAGCCAGTAAATTTTCTGAGGACTAAATTTTTGCCACTTTTGAAAAAGCTTTTTTCTTTGGCAAACCCTCCACAATAAGTTTGCCGTTCTTTTTTTCCATCGCACTCTGCCCTCTCTAATCATTTTCGTTAAGAGAGGATCGTATTGAAAGAGTCCACGCTCTGTCTGAGAGAGACGGTAGAGATGATTTAGACACGACCAACAAAGATCCCAATGATACGATGGCTTGGTTCGACAAATCCAACATTGTGGATTCCAAATAACTTTCGCCAATGGTTGTAGCATCTTTACCCAATGGCAAAATGCTTACCTGCGACTTCGGTTAGAAGTTATTCTGCAAATTTAGAAAAAGAATCCTGAAGTCGGAAATACGGTCTAACTTGCCAGAATTTCCGACAGTGCAATTAAATCCATTCGAAACTTCGAGGATCGCTTCACTGTTAGAGCAAAGGGCACGAGAATTTCGTGATCTCCCTGCACTCCCACCATGACATCGGAATACCCAGCCAACAAGGCTTCAACAGCTCTAGCCCCCATTACGGAGCCCAGTCTTCGATCTCGGGCGGTGGGCGACCCACCTCTTTGAATATGTCCCAAAATACAAACCTTAGCAGAGATCCCATGTTTCTTCTTCAACTCTTCCGCCATTTTCATCGATCCGCCGCTCACTTGTCCTTCGGCCATCACCACAATGGAACTCATCTTTCCTCTTTCCATCCCGCGGTGAATTCGATCAGCAACATCTTTGGTGGACAATCGTTTTTCTGGCAAAAGAATGGCTTCGGCGCCTCCACCAATTCCCACATCAAGGGCGATGTATCCAGAGTTTCTACCCATTACTTCCACCAAAAAAATTCGTTCATGGGCTCCGGCGGTGTCTCGAATCTTATCAATTGCATCAAGAGCATTGTTTACGGCTGTATCGAAACCTAAAGTGGCCTCTGTGCCAGCGATATCGTTATCAATGGTTCCGGGAATTCCTACCACGGGTAAATGGAATTCTTTCCAAAGAGCGTGGGCTCCACGGAAACTTCCGTCTCCACCAATCACCACCAGGCCGTCGATTCCTGCCTCTTTCATCAATTTCACTGCCTGGGCTCTGGCGGACTTTTTGTGAAATTCCGGACAGCGGTCTGTTTTTAAAACGGTGCCGCCTCGTAAAATAATGTTGGCCACGGATTTTCTGTCCATCTCTTCCCATTGGCCTTTGAGCAAACCGGCGTAGCCCTTGGTCACTCCATAGACTCGAATATTCTGTGAAATGCCATAACGAACAACCGCCCGTAAAGCGGCGTTCATTCCTGGTGCATCACCACCACTACAAAGAACTGCAATTGCCCGAATTTTTTTCTTATGCTTTGGAAGTTTCATTCTTCATGATGATACTTCCCTCCCCGCAAGATGTGAAGAGCTCGATAGACTTGTTCGAAAAGAACCAATTTTGCAAGATCATGAGGAAAGAGGAAAGAAGACAAAGACAAGCCTACAAACTTTTTCTTCATTTCGGCGGAAAACCCGTAAGCACCGCCCACAAGAAATACAAACTTCTGCACCCCTTGTGACTCTAAATCTCTCAAATGGTGGGCAAATTCCTCGGATCGATACTTTTTGCCGCCATCGTCCAACAGAAATATTCGATTTCGTCCCTCTAGGTATTTTTTTCGATCCAGATACTCGAGAAGCGCCTTTTCTTCTTTTTCTTTATTTTCAGCGTGGTCTTTCAGCTCAACGGACTCTATCTCTGCCAAATGGGAAATTTGTTCAAGGTAGTGCTGAATCCCCTCTTGATAGAAGCGGTGTTTTGGTTTCCCCACAGACAGAAACAAAAATTTCAACGAAGCAATCCTTCGGCCATACTTTCAATGGTGGCACCATTTGGCATTGCCCAATCGGCCGACAAGAAAAGGTTTTGGAAAAGAGGGTCTCGATCGCCCTTCTTTTTTGCCAATGGAGCTACGCTATGGTCGAGCACCAATACTCTTTCGAAAAAAACGTTTTTTTCCACCGCAGGAAAGGCCTTTTCAATCAGACGCTTTCCAGCGCGGATTTTTTTCATGGTTTCGTGATTGTCTCCCCACTCCGTTTCCGAGAGCGGAAGAATCCAAGAAGATAAAGAAAATCCTTCGGGGGCCAATTTTGGATCGCGATTGGAAACGAAGCTTCCCACCAAATAACGTCTGTCTTCTTTTTCCCCAGCAGAAAAAGGTAATAATAAGGTTTCCGTAAATTCCGTTACTTTTCCTTTATGAGCCAACTCGATTACCACCGCAGGTTGACTTTGGGTTTTTCGGTATTTTTTCAACCAAGATACCCGTTCTGGACCTGGCTCAGGAACACCGGGCCCTTGAAGCACTTCCATCAGAGTTTTGTAATCAGCACTGTAATGAACTTCTTGAGGCTTACAGCTTGCATCTGCCCCCAAACGAACGAGTTGAACCTTTCCTGACTCCACTTCAATGCCTGTTACGGGCATCTCAGGTGTGAATTGAAAATTTGAGTGTTCAGAACAAAATTTTAAAAGAGAGTGAACAATTCCATACAACCCTTGAGACGGAAACTCAGTGCACGTTCTAGCAAAGTGATTTTCCCAAGAAGGCAGATCGTCGATGGGACCCCAACCTTTTGAACTATGAGCCAAAGCTGCGCCCTGGGAAATGGGTAGCACTTCTGCAGAAATTCCCAAACGATCCGCAATGGCTAACCACCATGAGGCATCGGCAAAAGAGAACCCAGAGCCTAAAACGAATCCTTGCCGAAGCTCCGGTGAAAATCGCCCACCGGCTGTGGCTTGTTTCTCAACGAGTTGAACGGATTTTCCTGCTTTGAGCAATAATGCAGAAGTGAGTAGGCCCGAAACTCCTGCTCCAATCACAAGAGCATCGGGGGTATCCATGACTTTAGATGTGGGAGCTTTCATTCTTAACGTATAACTTAATACGGCTTCCCGGTCTTAAATTTTTTGCACGTTCGATGGCGTTCCAACGACGAATTTCCTCTATGCGCACAGCATAACGCCTAGAAATTCCGTAAAGTGTATCTCCCTTTTGAACCACATGTGTCACAGCTTTGTGTCCTGTGGGCGTGGGCTTCTTTGCTCGGGATGTCACTCGTTTTTCTACGCTAGCCACGGCACGGCCGCGATCAGGAATCACTAGCTCAGTTCCTGGCTTGAGGGCTTTCACCGAACGAATCTCGTTCATCGACAAAATAGCCTCTACAGGAACTCCATTTCGAGCGGCGATAGAGGAAAGGTTGTCGCCTCTCTTCACCACATGCCTACGGAAATCTGCGTAACGCCCGATCTCACCAGCTTCAATGGCAGCCACCAATGCGGGGGCACTTTCTTTGGGAACTCGAATGGTGAAGGGCGCTTTTTGGGGGGGCGTGCAGCAGCGCAAAAGCTCGGGATTCAGCTCAAAAAGTTGTTCACGGCTAATATTCGATACTCGGGCGATAGTTCGAAGGTTCTCCGCTTTGGGAATGGCCACTTCTTCAAACTGCAGTAAGCTTGGATCTGCGGGATAGGTTTGAAACCCAAACTGCTCGGCATTTTTGCCAATAATCGCCGCGGCCAACATTTTAGGTACGTAATCTTTGGTCTCGCGCCTCAAGGCCTTTCGATCCCGGGCAATGGTCCAAAAGTCACGAGTGTTTAAACGAGAAATCGCACGACGGATCTTACGCTCACCAGAATTGTAGGCTGCGCAGGCTAACTGCCAGTCTTCGAATTCTTCATACAGTCGACTGAGGTATTGAATGGCCGCCTCGGTACTTTTGATGGGATCTCGTCTTTCGTCTCTCCACCAATTCGACTCCAACCCAAAGAGCCTTCCGGTGGATTTAATAAACTGCCAGGGACCCATGGCGCCAGCGTGAGAATGGGCAGCCGTGGAAAATCCGCTTTCGATCATGGCCAAATATATCAGATCTTCGGGCAAGCCGGCTTCTCGCAAACGAGGAAGAATGATGGGATCCATTTTGGCCTTTCGCTCCATATACACCGCAAAATGGCGACGGCCTGGGCCCGTAAAATAGCGAACCCACTGTTCTACTTCTTCATTGTATTCCACGGGTAAATCGAAATTCTTGTTGACGATTCTCACCCCGAGAATTTCATCTTCTAGGGATGCAATGGTTCTTCCGGAACTAGAGGAAGGACTCTCTGGACTGACTTGAAAAAGGCCACCTTCCGCTTTCGTGTGAAAGAGCCCGCCCTCTGGTTGGAGTCCACTACCTGACCCTGCGCAGCCAACTAAAATTGCGGCCAAGCCAACAGAATAAAAATGATGCTGAATTTTCAAGCCCTTACCCCTTCCAATCCTTATCGGAAATTTCATTGTATCGGGTAAGAAAAAGATCCGTCAAGGATCGGATTTGCTGCTGGGGTCAAGAATGGGATTGATTTGAAAATTTTCCAAAATACTAGTGGTTTCCTGTAGTTGCTGAATTAGGGTTTCCGTGTAACGGAGCTGGCGAATGGAACCGGAATGATCCACAAAATATTGCTCTCCCATGAGGTCACCGGAAGTCCCTTCAACGCTGATGCGGAACGATTCTCCCTCAAATTCGATGGGATTCACGCGAATATTTTTCGCTAATTTCATCCTCTGGACGAAATCGTAATTCGACACCAAATCTAGATCTTCCCACTTTTTGGCGTATTTACCCTTTTCACGAAAATGCACGTGCTGGGCTAGCCTTGCCGCTTCCAGCCAAGAAAGCACATCTTCGCTCCGCCATTCTGCAGGGTATTTCGAGGGGGCGACACTGGAAGCCACGGCTCGCCCGAAGAGATCAGAATCCTTAGACCCTCGACCCATGATTCGATTTTCCACTTTTTCTCGTATGCTGGCAAAAAGCGACGATAGCTCCCTAGCGGGTTCGAGTTCTTTTTTCAGTCCAAGCACGGGAGCCCTTAAGCCGTTGGCCACGAAGGTTCGCCCTTCTCCTGCTTCAAGTTTCCAGTAGCGGGAATACAGACCGGGCTCCGCGGCCTTTCCTTGCCCCATCACTCGTAGCAAGCGGTCAGCCTCTTCTTCTAGGTAAGACCGCGAAGGGGCCGGTAGAATAAAATTCGCACTTACGCGGTGGCCTTCATCGATAGTAACTCGATCGCCATTTGTAATTCCGGTGGCTAAAACCAAAATCCTGTTTGGCCGAGCGTCCAAAACGGAAATCTCGTAAAACTTACGAATGTCGATTTCACTGGAGGCCGTTTGCCGATCCGGAACGGGAAGCCGATGCAAATCTCGCGTGAACTTGCCGTGTACTTCGGAATAGTATTTTTGGTACCGGACAATCCTGTCTAAAGACTCTAGTAATTGCCTGCGCACTTCGGCTTGTTTTTGAATTTCTACAGAGATTTCCGTGAGTGACTTCCCTTGTGGATGCGGAACCCACCAAGAGGCCGTAATGACGAGCAGGAAGATTGAAGCTAAATGAAAAAGGCCGGAGATGGCTTTCCATCTGCGAATTTTTTCTCTAGCGGAGAACATTCCCTTCCCTTCTCTTAAACCCTTGCCCTAACAGGTGCAAAACTGAGACCGAAATCTTTAAAAGTGTTAGAACTTTTTAGCTATTCCAAGTTTCGGAATTTACGGGGGAAAAATAAGAAAATTCGACCGAATCGCGCGGTCGCGCCAAAGTGGAAGAAAAAACTCTGGCGATCTTTTAGACAGTGTCTATTTCTTAAACAAAAATCCCAACCCTTGGTGAACGTTTTCACCGAAGATTGGGATCGATTCTCAACGAGGCAGGAAGAAAGAACTTACTTTCTCTTCGCTGTCTTTTTGCTGGTGGCTTTTTTCTTTTTGCTCGCTCTAGCAGGAGCCGCCTTTTTCGTCGTGGCTGCGCGAATGGCCGAACGAATGCTGTCCGCATTGATTTTGCCTTCTTTTGCTTTTTTCAAAAGATCGTTGCCAATTTTTTCTAATTCTTTGCTTTGGGTTTTGATGTAAGCGCGAACCACTTTTACATCGCCGGGAAGATCGGCAGCCAATTTCTCGATTTGCTTACGTCGTTGTTCAACGAAAGCAATCACTTTTTTGGCGTCTTTCGAACTTTGCACTTTCTTGCGAAGTACTTTTGCTTGTCCGTCGGCAAAACGCTTTACTTCGTTCATTAAAGATCCGGACTCAATTTTTTTCTTCAACGTCTCTTCTAAACGACCCAATTTTTTCGCGACGTTTTTTACATCTAATTTTACACCGATTTTCATGGCCATAGGCTCCTTGGTAAGGGGTTCAATGCCTCGTTTGAGCATTCAGCGGCATTGATAACACACCACACCATTTTACTCAAGAAAAAATCCCCTCTTTTTTCCCCTATTTAGATGGATATTGGGCGAAAAAATGCCCCTTTTTCCTAGAAACCCAAGCTTTCGCCCCGAAAACCGGCACAACACCATGAAGCTTGTTCGCAGAGGGAAAAGGAAGCAGCGTTCGTTGACCCCCTAAATCCTTTGCGATAGCGTGCATCCTCGTCCAAATCGCCGAAGACTCGCGATTTTGGCCCTTCGAAACGGAAAGAGAGAAATCCATGAGCCAGCAAGCAATAACCTACGATGACGTTCTATTGGTGCCCAATTACAACAATTATGAATCGAGACGGGACGTCGATATTTCTTCCAAAGATCGAACGGGGAAACTTCAGCTCAAGTTGCCAGTGATGACGGCAAATATGGACGCCGTAACCGAAAGCGGAATGGCTAATTTCATAGGCGATCGAGGCGGAATCGGTGTGTTGCATCGTTTTCTCTCCATCGAACAAAACATAGAAGAATTTAAAAAATGTAAACATAACGTATTTGTTTCTGTTGGTTGCTCGACCCAAGACTTAGAAAGAGCCGAAGCCTTAAGAGATGCGGGCGCCAATTATTTCTGCATCGACGTGGCCCACGCCCATGGAAAATATGTGGGCCGCACTTTAAAAAATCTTCGTGAAATGTTGCCAAACGCCTGCATCATGGCAGGAAATATTGCCACCTATGCGGGCGCAGATTACCTCTCTGCCTGTGGGGCCGATATTCTGAAAGTGGGGATCGGTGGCGGATCCGTTTGCACCACTAGAATCAAAACTGGTTTTGGCGTGCCTAATCTCACGGCCATCCAAGAATGCGCCAAAGTAGATCGATCCATTGTGGCAGACGGAGGCATTCGCGCTCCTGGAGATATCGTGAAAGCTCTGGCCTTCGGTGCCGATTTCGTGATGATTGGCGGAATGCTCGCGGGCACACGCCCCACTCCTGGGAAAATCATTGAGAAGAATGGAAAGAAATTTAAGCAATATAGAGGAATGGCTAGCTTTGAAGCTCAGCAAGATTTTATGGGCGGAGTTCCTGAGTGGAAAACTGCAGAAGGCGTGGCTGTGGATGTTCCTTACCGAGAAGACGAAGAACACATCATCGCCGATATTATTGGCGGGCTAAGATCTGGACTCACTTATGGTGGAGCCGCCAGCATTCAAGAACTTCAGAGAAAAATGAGTTACGTTTTAGTGACTCAAGCGGGCCGTGTCGAGAGCTTGGCTCACAAAGCTCTGTAGTTCAGATAAATGCTGGGCGCTCCATAGCTACGCGTCCACATTTCATTTGTAAAAAATCCGTACAGGGTGTGCCCTTAGCCACGAAACGTGAGCGGGAGCACTCTTCCTGTGCCAAAAGCGCGCTCAGATACTCGAAGAATGGGCGGTGCTTGCTTACGTTTGTATTCGTTTAAAAACAGTTGGCGTTCCATCCATTCCACCGTTTTTTTCTCCACGGTGGGGAAAGCTTTCTTCAGAGTGTGGAATACAGCATCGGCGGACTGCTCTTCTTCTACGAAAAGACGAACGGCTTCATCTAGCAAATCATAGGGAGGAAGAGTGTCTTGATCGGTCTGATTGGGTCGCAATTCCGCCGATGGAGGTTTTGTAAAAGTTCTCTCTGGAATCACTTCTCGCTCAGCGTTTATCCACCTAGCCAACTCATACACTTCTTTTTTGTAAAGGTCGCCAATGGGCGCTAGAGCGCCACACATATCTCCGTACAGCGTGCTATACCCCATGGCAAACTCACTTTTATTACCTGTGGCAAGTGCCAGAGCACGGAATTTATTAGAAAAGGCCATTACGGTTACGCCGCGCAAACGGGACTGAATGTTTTCTTCGGTAATGTCTTCTGCCATTCCTGCAAAAAAGGGCTTCAACGTCATTCCAAGAGTGGAATGAGGCATTTTAATAGGAACATGATGCAATACGATTCCAAGATTTGCTGCCAATTGCTCCGCATCTTCCACAGAATGAGCGCTAGAAAATTTTGAAGGCATCGATAAACCAATGACGTTCTTGGGCCCCAAAGCGTTTACTGCTAGGGCAGCCACCAACGCAGAATCAATGCCCCCAGAAAGACCGAATACCACTTTCTGAAAGCCATTCTTTTGGCAATATCCACGAATCCCTTCTTCTAGTATTCGAGCTAGTTCTTCCACAGGGGAAGAATTTGAACTTCCCTTCTTTTTTGGAGCACTGGAAGAATCCACAATCCAGCCCTCTCCGTCAGAAAAGGTTTTGCCCTCTATGAATTTTCCGGAATCCACCACAAAAGCATCACCATCGAACAGAAGATCGTCTTGGGCACCGAACTGATTCACATAATAGATTTTTACGTTTTGCTCACTGGACGAACTTATAATAGTGCTTCGACGATCGTCTCTTTTCTTTTTGGAAAAAGGAGATGCGGAGAGATTGAAAATGGAGGTAACGCCTTGGTCGACCAAAAACTTTGTCGGATTCAATTGATGAACGGCATGTAAATTTCTGATGGAAGCGTGCCAACTATCTTCGCAAATCACGACTCCTATACTTTGCTTTTCAAAGCGAATCGGAGCGCGAAATGGATCGGGTAAATACTCGGCCGAGGAAAAATACCGGCTTTCATGAAAAACATCGTAATAGGGAATCAGCGTTTTCGCCCTGACTTCTCTTTGTTTTCCATAAAGAAAAATAGCCGCATTGATATGACTTCTTGGAGAGCTATCCGAGCTACCGGGATTTGGCTGGGTGGAACCCACGATCACTGCTAAATGAGGAAATCGTTTCTCTAGCCATTCGTGCAGTTCATCTAATTGCTTCTTTGCGGATTCATCCCAAGACTTTCGATACAAAAGATCTCTTGGGTGGTAGCCGACTAAAGATAATTCAGGGAACAAACAGAGGGTGGCACCTTGTTGTGCCGCCCACTCTATTTTTTTTTGATGCTGTAAAAGATTCCCGTGAAAGTCTCCAATGATTGGATCCACTGGCAGAAGAGCAACCTTCATGGAATCTCCGTGAGAAAAGAGTCTACGAGACTCCTAATTTCTATTCTCTCGAAATGATTTCGTTTTTGTCGAAAAAATACGCAAGCTCTCTTTGAGCACTGGCCAAAGAATCACTTCCGTGAACAGCGTTCGCTTCGATGGAATCTGCAAAATCTTTACGAATGGTACCAGCGGCAGCCTTCGAAGGATCAGTGGCTCCCATGATTTCTCTATTTCTAGAAACGGCATTTTCGCCCTTGAGCGCCATCAACAAAATAGGACCGCTGGTCATAAAACGAACAAGACTCTCGAAAAAAGGACGATCTTTGTGTTCAATGTAAAAGCCTTCAGTTTTCTCTCGAGAAAGTTTCACCATTTTCGCCGCAACTACTTCCAAACCATTGTCTTCAAAACGAGTCAAAATTTTCCCAATCACATTCTTTTTCACTGCATTGGGTTTTACGATGGAAAATGTTGTTTCGATAGCCATGAAAATCTCCTAAAAAACGACGGTTGGCCGAAAGTATCTCTCGGGTTTCTCTGGGCCAGTTATGTCAAATGCCACAGAGAATGACAAGGCAAATTCCGCTCACTTCGCACGACATTTTGCCCTGCGTTATCTAAGCCGATCCCCTATTTCCCTTCTTCGGCGCTTCCCTCTTCCACAAGATCAAAAAATCTTTGAAGGTCTAAGCTCCGATGCTGACCCGCTGGAGAACCGGTAAACTCTTGGCGAAAAGCGGATAGTAATTTTTCCTTTTCAACAACACTACCAAGCGTAGGAGACCCCAAAAGCTTTAGCCCTTTTATCCAAAAGCAATCAGAATTCATAAGCCCACAAAACGATTCCAGCTCTTCCAGGGCCATAAAAATATCGAGACGAGAATCACTTCTTTCCGAGGAGAAAGCCCAAACCAAAAAACCTTCCGACTCAAAAACGAAACTGCTTTTGAACAAACGTTGAGAATCTAGAAAAGCTTTAACCTCCCGCCTTCGAACTGGCTTCATATCGTGAAACAAAAAATAAATTGTTTTCACCTGAAAGGGTCTCTTAAAACTATCTCGAAAAAACTTCAGAGTATCCGTTCGAGAAAAAATAGAGTCTTGGGCTCGTTCGTTCGATAGGTACTTAGTAAGATAAACATTTGAATAGTAGGGCTCATCTGGACACCAGGAACGAGAACCTCTAACGCATATATCTGCCAAATAAAAAGAACCTCGATCATTAGCGTCTAAAGCCAAATCTCTGATCGCAGTCCTGAGATCAGGACGATAAAAATCATCACTAAAGGTTTTGGGCTTGTTCATTCCAACAGAATGCCAAAACAGGAATACAATGGAAAACAACCCGAACAACAGATTTTTTTGTAACCTTGAAATCTGCAACTTTTCCATCAAACTAAAAAAGCTTCCAATGAAAAGAACATTCAACACCAAAAGAAGGGCAAAATAGTAAACCTGAAATTGCTCTCGAATAAATAGATACAACAATGGAAAAAAGAAAACATAGGCAGAAATGAAAATGAGGAGTAGCAGCTGGTTCCATCGATCTGCCACCCAATTCCCAATCTCCTTTTTATCTACAAAAAAGGACACAAGAAAAATAAAAGGTAGTGTCCAAAATAATGGCCAAAGATAATAATTCCAAAATAAAGAATACCACTGAAAAAAATCGAGCTTTGACCAATCAACAATTAACCCTGGATAAATATCGGCGAAACGAAAACGGGAATTCCCCACAATCAACCTTTGAATGGGATAAAAAAGAAAAAATGCCAACAGAAGAACCAATGCTCCAAGAAGAAATTTTTTCTGTCGCATAGACCATCCCAGAAAAATAATTCCACTGGAAAGTCCAACAACATAGGGTTGAAAGCCGAAAGTCAGAAACAGGAAAAGCATGCAAATAAATACATACAAAACGGAAGAGACTTCTTCGTCATCAACTAGAAACGTATGGATGGACCGAAAAAACAAAACCAAAAGGAACAAACCAGGAACCACTGGCCTGGCCTCTACCGAAAAAAGTAGCAACAACGGATGAAAGACCAAACTAAGACTCAAAATAAATGAAAGCCAAAAAGATACCTTCAACTTCCGTAAAAGAAAGAAGACGGAAATAAAAAGACCGGCGAAGCAAAAAGATGAAAATATTCTAGCTCCACGTTCAGAATCTAAAAATAGACCCGTAATAGCTGTATTAAATATGGATATTAGCGGTGGATTCACTTGCCTAGCGGCAGATTCCATAGGTAAAAAAATGGAATTAAAAAATAGATGATATCCCTCATCTGGCCAAATCGATTGAATGTTCGATCGAAAAACATTCCAGAGAAGAAATCCGAAAAAACTACCTATAGAAAAAAGAAGTTCCCACCCAGATATACTTTGTCGATCAAACGAACCGCGCCCCAAAAAAGAACCAGCACCCATAATGAAAAAAAGAAATAGAAGGTAGACGTCGACGGCAGCCAACTCATTTTCTCGAACGAAATACAGAGTCAATAAACTGAGGAATCCAAGACTTGAGAGAAGTCGAAGGAAAAACTGATTGGGAGATATAGAATAACTTTCTGTCAATACTCTTTGAACTCTATTCATTCAACACTCCGTCGTTTGGGAGATACTGAAAAAATAGATGGGGATTAGCGGCCCCAGTTCGTGATTGGTCTTGAGAATGATCGGAACGAAAGATTGAAATTAATTCCTCATTTCTACGAGCAGCACCTTTTAAATCGCCCATGGCTGCGCGACCAAGAAAATCGGCTCCTCGTAACCAAAAACAATCAGATTTGAAAAGACTGCAAGCTTCTTCTAAATCAGAATACAGATTTAACAGAATCAATCGAGCATCTACACCTGGGTCTGCAGAAACCTCAACTCCGAGGTATCCCTTGGATTCGTAAAAATTGGGTTGGTATTTTTTCCAACGGTCAGAAAGATAATTTCTTAAAATAGAGATTCTATCATCGCGCCGAATGTCTAAAAACAGAATGTAAATTCTATCAACATACAATAGTCTTAAAAAGCTATTGTATTGAAATGAAAAATGACTCTCTTTGGGATAAACAACAAGACCATTATTAAATTTTTCTTCTGACTCTTTCCAGTACAAGTCTGTATAGAAAACTTCTTCTGGGCACCACCGGGTGGATGATGAAAGACACAAACTAGTAAAATAGTATTTACCAGCACGAAGAGAATCTTCGCGCATGTCCTTCAATACGGAACGAATATCTAAACGTGGATGAAAATAGTCTTCGTTATAGGTTTGGGGCACATTCATTTTTGTTAGAACGATCAAAAGGCAAATGGCCAAGAAACCAAGGTCAAAAGCACGGGCTAATCTTTCATTTTGAATAGGCCTGACCTCCATGGCGAATGCCCCGATGACAAAAAGTATTGCTGGCAATAACAGAAATAAATAGTGAGGAGAGAATGGATTTAATACGTAACCTATAAAAACGGGAAAGAAGATTCCAGTAGCTAAAAAATAAATAGAAACTCCCGCTATGCCAATTCCTCCTTTGAGAGAATCGGAAGTCTTTCTTTTACTTCGCAGCTGGAAAGAAACCATAAAGAAAAGAATCAAAAGATAAGGAAACAAATAGTAGGAAAATAGTCTTTTAAACTCTCCTAATTCGTATGCCAAAAGAAGGTTCGAAAGATCTCCTTTCATCAGTTCATCGAGGCGAAATACACTATCTTTCAAAACAGTCCATTGAACGGGCAGATAGGAGAAAATTGCTATGATAACGACGAAGAGAGGTAGAAAATAGCGCAAGTCTTTTCTTGCCCCAAGAAGACAGTAGAGAAATAAAGCCAGCCCAAAAATAATCGGCTGGAGACCAAGGGTCCAAACAAAAAGAGTATAAGCAATGGCAAATGGAATTATTTCAAGAACTGGAAACTGTTTTTTTTCCATTTCAAAAAATTCCAAACAAGAAACAAGAAATAGGAAAACCCCAAAAGAGAGCGGCCTTGCTTCCGTGAAGGACTTCAGAAATATAGGATGAAAAAGAAAAAGGATCGCCAGAGAAATGACCACCACTTTGGAAAGCTTCCATCGAACCAAAAGCTGAATAAAGACCACCACGGAAAGGCAACCAAAAATGAAAGCAGGCAATCTCACAAAAAATTCACGATAGCCGAATAGTTTCGTCAGCGTTGAGGTAAGAATGGCGAAGTTCGGAGGATTATATTGTTTTACGCTTGCCATGACTGGGTGAAATCGTTGGCTATAAAAAACATGTAGGGCTTCGTCAATCCAAAGCCCTTTTCTCTCAAGCGCGCCTGTCCCCCACAGGATCCAACTAAAAGCCAATACCAACATTAGTACAATAGCTGCCTCAATAAGAAGGGATTGAAGTCGGCTTAGTTTCCAGGAATGAAGCAGAAGAGCTGAACTAAATAAACCAAGTATCCAACATAGGTATATATCGTACCAAATCACCTCGTGTGGACTTGACTGAAATAGAAATAGATTTGCGAGGAATAATCCGAAACAGACAAGAAAGAGAATGGAATGCCAATCGCCATTCAAATGAAGAAAAAAACGATTCCTAAAAATCGGAAAAGAATTCACCGCAAAAACTCTAGCGAATAGAAAAACGTTCGGAAATTAAATTCAACATCTTATGGGACTATTATGGATCGGAAGCTAGTTTTCCGCCTAATAATTTTTGAACCGTTTTTTGACAAAACTGAAAGACTTGCGATTTGTGAATTTGTACTCGGTACAACATATAAAGATGAAAAAAAAGCGCAATGATCCATTTGATCCAAATGGCTGTGGCCCCATGGGCGAATGCATAGATTCCCGTGGTGATTGAAGCCAAAATACCTAATTGGTGTAGACGATCTCGATTTGGCACCACAATGGAAACCAAAAAAAGCGCGGTGGAAATCCAGCCCACTGCCTCAATCAATAGGTTCGTGGAACTCATTCTTATCCGGTTACCTTTGCCGCTTCTTTTCTTTTGGGATCATAGAAATTTAAGAAATTTTTCGCTTTCCAAGTGCCATACAATCCCTGCAGGGCGGGCGGATTGGTGGCGAACGCAGTTAACGTTCCCAAGATCGGAGAAGCCTTTAGGGCACTGAATACAGATAAAATCCTAAAGGATAGGGAAATCGACATGGTGTGATTGGTAACATAGTGCCAATGGAAGGGTGGGTTGTACAACACATCGCCTGGCTCAACGATAAAATCGTAGTAGTCCATATGATCGAACACGGAAGGGTCTGCGGGTACGCGCTCATACTGTTGATCTGATCGGAATGTGGGAGCTCGGTCTACAGGGGGCATGAACACCGGATTGTAGTGAGGGGTAAAAATAAGCCACTTTTTCCGACCGTGGGCCTGAACAAAAAGATTATTAATAAAAGCGCAATGGATATGGGTGAACGTTGAGGGAGGTCCCATAAAAAATTGGGTTGCCACCCAAAAATCTGTCTTGTGCTTGTAGCTCATCAATTCTTTCATATCAAAATCATCCTTTAGTTCGGGATGATCGTGCATAAGCTTAGAGAATCTGGCGTAGTGGTTAGAGCTCGTCTTGATCGTCTCCACGTACTTTTCCATGGAGATTTCAAAAATGTCGCCGCCACGATCGGAATGTACGTTAGTAACAATTAAGGGATAGTTGCGAAAACGTTCGGCAAAATAGTCAGGCGTCCACTTCTCGCAACAAGGCCAGTCTTTTGCAAGTCCACGCAGAATAACCGGTCTGCCTTTGGGAAGAACTTCTTTCAAAAAAGTTTCTGGATCCAAGTTCTCAAATACCTGAGGAGTCCAGCGTTGACCTTTTGGCAATGTTTTTAAATGGGTAACGATCTTTCTATTTACGCTTTCTTTTCTTTTACGAAACCATTCTTTTAATGCGCCAATTCCAAAAAAGAATTCCATGAGCCACAGGGAATTGAACTGAATTCGGTAAGAAAATGGAATTCGATTTCTGATTTGAAATGTATTCATGGGGCCTCAATCATAAAGAAAAGATGCTCAAACAACGGCAGTTAGGATTACCGATCTCATTCGAAATTCACAATATATATTCATAAAAAATAAACGCTCTCTCCTATCGACGAAGCTAAACCATTCTGCTGTCGCCCCGCGACAACAATGGACACTAGTTCGCTCTTTCTTCCGATTACGTACGCCTGATTTTAATTAGCCTATCATTTTGCACCTTTAGATCCGCACTCTGCTGCACGATCCATTGTCCAATAAGGTGGCCTTCAATTTTGTTCCATATCTCTAATGCACGCACCAAGTCGTCACATCCAAAATAAGCCACAAGCAAAAAGGGTTTCGCCCGTTCACAGTTACTGTACGCCAGGTGGCAAAATGAGTAGTTGCGGACCCACTGGTTCACATGCGAAACCTAAACCGGAAAAAAAGATGCTTAGCTCACCCCAACATATTGTGTGCATCGGTGCCGGTCCCGCTGGGCTCACCGCGGCCTATTTTTTGACTGAAGCCAATCAGAAGGTCACAGTTTTAGAAGCAGACCCAACCTATGTGGGTGGGATCTCGAGAACCGTGAAATTCAATGGATTTTGCTTTGATATCGGAGGCCATCGTTTTTTTTCCAAGTCTAAGAAAATCGAAGATTTCTGGTTCCAAATGCTAGGTGAAGATTTTCTAAAACGACCCCGATTATCCAGAATCTATTACGGAGGAAAATTTTTTCAGTACCCTCTCGAACCCATGGAAGCTCTGATAAAACTGGGCTTTCGAGAAAGCATTATTTGTCTACTGTCGTATACCTGGAAAAAGTTAAAGCCTCTTTCAAATCCAACCACTTTTGAAGCATGGACCATCAACCAATTCGGTACTCGCCTCTTTCGCATTTTTTTTCAGACCTATACCGAAAAAGTTTGGGGAATGAAATGCAATGAAATTTCCGCAGATTGGGCGGCCCAAAGAATTAAGGGCGTCTCTCCATTCTCTGCAATCTGGTCTTCCATAAGTCGTAATTTTTGGTTTCTTCCTAAAATAAAATCATTCATCACCTACTTTTATTATCCCAGGAAGGGACCTGGAATGATGTGGGAAGAAGTGGCCAAACGAGTGGAGCAAAAAGATGGAGAAATTCTACTAGATTCCAAAGTTTTTAGGATTGAAAGACTGAAGGGAGGAAAATATTCCGTTCACTTCAGAAACCACAAAGGTTTAGAGGAGAAAATCGAATGCGATCAAATCATATCGACCATGCCCATAAATGGGTTAGTGCAAGCTCTTCCTGCGGATCCAATTCTAGAAAAGGGAAAACAACTGAAATACAGAGATTTCATTATTGTTGCCTTGATGTATCAGGGCAAAGAGCTTTTCCGTGACAATTGGATCTACATTCACGATCCGAATGTACGAGTGGGCCGAATCCAAAATTTTCGTGCGGCATCTCCAGAAATGGTTCCCACCACAAATGATCAATGCTTCGGAATGGAATATTTTTGTCATGAAGATTCTGAGTTTTGGAAACGAAAAGATGACGATTTAATTGAGCTTGCAAAAAAAGAACTAACGACTTTGGGTTTCTCTACCCACTCCGCGGAAATCACGGGATATGTGGTTCGCCAAGAAAAAGCGTATCCTGTGTACGATCACTCTTATAAGAAGGTCGTTGATTCTGTTCAACAGCGATTGAAAGAACTCTATCCAGAAATTCACCTAGTCGGACGAAATGGCATGCACAAGTATAACAACCAAGACCATTCCATGATGACAGCTATGCTAACAGTGGAAAATATCTTAAACGGTTCACAAAAGTTTAATGTATGGAACGTGAACCAAGATGCTGAATACTTGGAGATTCAAAGCAACTTTTCTTCAGATCATGAAACTGGCTTACGATCTGTGCCTCGCAGAACTGGAGCGGTGTAAATTGGATTCTAATATTACAAGAAAATTGAAAATTTGTTTTGTTTGGCCAAGTGGATTCTTAAAGAGTTTTTCAATTCCTCTTCCCTTTGCCTACTTAAAGGCGAACCTGGATCCGAATTTGTACGATTTACTTTTGGTTGATTGCGCAAAAAATGAATGGACATCTAGCAGTCCCGAATTTGTTGAGCTGCTGCAAAAAGAAAAGCCAGATGTTCTAGGTGTTTCTACTTGGTCTCCCATGTTCCCCGAGGCTCTCGACATCTTTCGAACATCCAAACAAATCAATCCAAATTGCGTTACCATTCTAGGTGGAGCTCATGCCACCACATACTATCAAGCGGTGATGACAAATCCGGAGATTGATTATGTCATGAGAGGCGAAGCCGAACATTCCTTTCCTCGTTTCCTCAAGGCAATTTCTGAGAACTCTCCAATGTTTACGGATATCCCTGGAATCGTCTTTCGAGAAGGAAACGGGCTCCTTGCCAACGAACCAGAGAGAAAAAGTGAACTGGATCAAATTGCTGCACCAGATTTTTCCTTCATTGATTTAAAAACTTACAATCAATTGGGATACCGATGGAATAGTCCCAATGTTCCCAACGCCCCACTTTGGGTGACTAGAGGTTGCCCTTACCGCTGCCAATATTGCTCGTCACCACAGCTGAACGGAAAAGAAATTCGTAAGCACAGCATCCAATACATGATGTCTCAGATAGTAGAATTGTATCATCATCAGAATATCCGTTGGTTTAATATCATTGATGACAATTTTACGTTTGATGTGGAATTCGCCAAAGAATTTTGCCGGTCTGTAATCGCGTTAAACCTTCCAAAAATTGGATTTGGAACACCAAATGGAATTCGAATGTCACGCGGTGATAAAGAGCTCTGGGGCCTCATGAAAAAGGCTGGATGGAGGCAGATGATTATCGCACCTGAAAGTGGCTCGCAACACACTCTGGCCTTAATGAAGAAAGATCTGAAACTTGGGATCGTTCCTGAAAAAGTAAAGGAGATGAAGTCAGTTGGACTAAAGGTTCAGGCTTTTTTTATTGTGGGCTACCCAGGAGAAACGGTGGAAGACATTGAGGAGACTTTTCGATTGATTCGAAAATGCAAATTCAATTTTGTTTTCTTAGCGAATTTTCATCCTATTCCTGGAACGCCCGTTTACCAACAGCTCGTCCAATCCGGGGAAATTAAGGATGGACTATTACCAAATAATTTTTCCGACGGCATCAGAGCTTATACACCCAAAAATCTCGAACAATTTCATTTTGGTCGTTTCTTTTTCCGAACTCACTTTATGTTAATGTGGAGTTATCCCACAAATATGCCCTATCATTTGAACGTAGTATTCCGACAGTTTCCATCGAAGATGATTTTCGAGAAGTTGTATAAATTAATTCGCTCGTTTCTTTTTGTACAAAAGACGGAAGTCCATCCAAAGAACTATTGGTCCCAAGGTATGCATTTTCAAAATGAGTCTTCAAGGCCATAGGTATTATTTGTATAAAATATACTCATTAATCCCTCAATTTCAGCCTCATTAATCTCTACTGATAATCTAAACACTCAAAAATATGGCTTTGACTTTCAGAAGCCTGAATATTTAATCGAACTGAAGATAGATCATATTTTGAGCAAAATTTACGGACGAAATTACGAAATTTGTCTCTATCACTTTCGCTCAAATCTGTGCCTCCTAGGCCCGTGACAAAATCAAAAAAGAAGAAGTGCCATATTGGACCATAAAAATTGGACCCGAGATTAATGAGACTATATCCTTTCTGATCTAAATCTATAAGTCCTAGGCTTTGATTTGGAATTTTCTCAAATCTTGAATGGCCTAGAAATTCTATAGACACATTTTGTACTTTTGGACTTGGTTTAGATATGAGATCCCAAGAAAAAATCGAGTTGGGAATAATGAATAAAATGAAGACAATTGGGCTCATAGTTTTGAAAAAATTCATCAGATTTCTCTGAATTGGAAAATTTAAGATCTTTTTGCTAGGAAAAATAAGAAGCGCCGCAATTAATGAAAACAGAGGAAAATATCCAACGTCTATCAGGAGCATCAGCATCAAATGAAAAATGATCATAATTAGAATGCTGACCGATCTAACGGTATAACTAAAAATCGATACCAGTATGGAAATTCCTAGAGCAATCTCCAGAATTACTATGGAATGATTTGCGACCTTAAAATCCTGAATGAAAGAAAAAAAGGTTTTCCCAAGTTCCGTGGTCAATATCGGGTAGACAGCCAATCTACTAAAAGCGACCGCTTCATCTAGCCAAATTCGATTCCATTTTTCTAGACCGACAATAATGTAAAAAATTCCTAAAAATAAAATGAGTGGAATCGATGACCACTCAACATTTGATTGATTTTGATGATCTACTTTTCTCTTCAGCGGAAATGTTAATAAAAGAATAATAAAAGTGAACTTTCCCGCCTGGTCTCCTGATAATGAGAAATGGGTTGCACCATATAGCAATGTCAAAATCAAAAGTGACCATCGTGTCTCGTGCCTCAAATAGATTTGCAAGAGCGTTAGAGCAGAAACAAGGGAACCCATCATGGCTACTGCTCGCCAATAGACCAAGATGTGATGTTTGTATAAGGGATATTCCGAAAAAAAATAGCTGCCTTGGTAAAGGATGAGGGAAAAATACCAAAGAAAGAATAGACTAAAAAAGCCTCTTACAAAGGTTAACGTTGATGTGCTGGTACCTACCAAAGTGAGCGAGCCAAACAATTTATTGCTATTTAGCAACATTTTTCGAAATTCGGCGAGATTCCGGAAATAAATATTGCCGTTGGTACATCCTTACTCCCCACTGAGTAAGGTACAAATGAAAACACAACGACACTAAAATGAACTCAAGCATATTTGATTTCGATCTTCGGTCTAGAAACAGATCCCAAAAGACCGATTTCTAGACACCTTGCACACCCTTAAGATTTATCCAAAATCTTCTATTACTTCCCGATGGTTTTCGCCAAAGTGGATCCAAGATCTGCTGGAGTGCGGGAAATTTTTACTCCCGCCTCTTCCAAGGCTGCGAATTTTGCAGCGGCAGTTCCTTTACCACCGGAAATAATGGCACCTGCGTGTCCCATTCTTCTTCCAGGAGGTGCAGCAGATCCTGCGATGAAGGCCACCACAGGCTTTTTCATATTTTTCTTAATCCAAGCGGCGGCGTTTTCTTCTGCCGTTCCACCGATTTCTCCAATCATGATCACGGCTTCAGTGCCGGGATCTTTATTGAAAAGATCTAAGACGTCGATAAAGTTTGTTCCGTTCACAGGATCTCCACCAATGCCCACGCAAGAGCTTTGGCCAATGCCTCTTTGTGATAGCTGATAAACGGCCTCGTAAGTAAGCGTTCCCGAACGAGACAATACCCCTACACTCCCTTGTTTGTGAATGTGACCGGGCATAATACCGATTTTGCATTCTCCTGGGGTGATCACACCGGGACAGTTGGGGCCAATCAAGCGGGTGCGTTTGCCCTTCATATAGTGTTTCACTTTAAGCATGTCGTTCACGGGAATTCCTTCCGTGATTGCCACAATGAGATCCAAATCAGAATCTACACTCTCGGCTATGGCGTCCGCAGCAAAAGCCGGAGGAACAAAAAGCATAGATACATTAGCTCCGGTTTTTTCTTTGGCCTCTTGTACCGAGTTGAAAATCGGCACTTTATCCATGAACTTGGTGCCGCCTTTACCGGGGGTCACACCGGCCACAATCTTAGAGCCGTAGGCCAAGCATTGTTCGGCGTGGAAGGAACCGTGCTTTCCAGTGATTCCTTGAACCAAAATACGAGTGTCTTTATTCACTAAAATCGACATGAATTACGCTCCTTTTGCCGCTTTTACGGCTTTTTCTGCAGCATCTCGAAGATCATCGGCAGGAGTAATTTTTAAACCAGAATTTGCGAGCAATTCTTTTCCTTTTTCCACATTGGTGCCCTGAAGGCGAACCACCAAAGGAACCTTTATATTCATTTCCTTGGCCGCAGCGATAATTCCTTCTGCAATAATATCGCACTTCATAATACCGCCGAAAATGTTCACCATAATGGCTTTCACTTTTGGATCGGAAAGAATGATTTTGAAAGCGGCTTGCACTTTTTCTTTATTGGCTCCACCACCTACATCCAAAAAGTTCGCAGGAGATCCACCAGCTAGCTGAATGATATCTAGAGTAGCCATGGCCAAACCGGCACCGTTCACCATGCAACCAATGGTTCCATCGAGAGAAATATAAGCCAATTCGAACTTCGAGGCTTCGATTTCACCGGCGGTTTCTTCGTCAAGATCTCGGAGAGCCACAATTTCTGGATGGCGATAAAGGGCGTTGTCCTCAAAGTTTAATTTTGCATCCAAAGGAAGTAACTTTTTTTCCTTGGTAATGATCAAGGGGTTAATTTCCAACATGGAACAATCGTACTTAAAGTAAAAGTCGTAGAGCTTTTTCCCCAATGAATGAATTTGCTTTTGTAAGTCTGGATCAGAAAATCCAAAAGCTTCGGATAGTTTTCTGCCATGAAAAGGCATGAAGCCTAAAGTGGGGTCCACTTGGATGGTATGAATTTTTTCTGGATGAGAGGCCGATACTTCCTCAATATCCATTCCGCCCTCTGTGGAAGCAATAAAGGCCAAAGAAGAAGTATCTCGGTCTAAAATAAGAGAGAGATACAATTCTTTTTCAATATTGGATCCTTCCTCCACTAGAACTTTTTTTACCTTTTTTCCCTCGGGGCCCGTTTGGTGAGTCACGAGTTGCATGCCAAGAATTTTTCCCGCGTGCGTCTTCACATCATCGATGCTTTTCGCAACCTTTACTCCCCCGCCCTTTCCGCGACCACCGGCGTGAATTTGCGCCTTTACCACAGTTACGGGAGTTCCAAGTTCCTTTGCAGCAGCTACGGCTTCATCAACTGTAAAGGCTACTTTTCCGCTTGGGGTAGGAATGCCTTCTTTTCGAAACAATTCTTTTGCTTGATACTCGTGAATATTCACTCTTTTATCCTTTCGATGGAGAACAATGGCTCTCTGAAGGAAAAATTCAGAGAGCTCATAAATTGCAATTACGGGGCTGGCGTTATTTGTTCTTGTTGAGAACTTCTACCAATTCTTTCACAGCTCCCGCCGATTTTTCGAAGGCAGCTTTTTCTTCGCTAGTCATTTCGAGAGGCATAATTTGCTCTACGCCCTTCGATCCGATCTTGGCCAACACGCCCACGTAGAGACCCTTGATGCCAAACTCACCGTCGAGGTAGCAAGCGCAAGGAAGCACTCTCTTTTTATTTTTAATAATCGCTTCGGCCATTTGAACGGCAGAAGAAGAAGGAGCGTAATAGGCAGATCCGGTTTTCAAGAGTCCCACGATCTCTGCACCACCACTGGCCGTTCGTTTTACCAAGGCATCAATTTTCTCTTTAGATAAAAGCTGAGGAAGAGGAATTCCGCCAACAGTCACATAACGAGGCATTGGCACCATGGTGTCGCCGTGGCCACCATAAACGAAGGCCTGAACGTCTTCCACAGACACGTCTAATTCTCTTGCAATGAACGTTCGGAAACGGGCGCCATCAAGAACGCCGGCCATTCCAATTACTCTCTCTTTTGGAAATCCAGAAGCTTCCATGGCTACGTGACACATGGCATCTAGAGGATTCGAAACAATGATCAAAATCGAATTTGGGCTGTGCTTAGCAGCATTGCTGGCACATTCACGAACGATCTTGGCGTTCGTGAGCAGGAGATCGTCTCGGCTCATTCCAGGCTTTCTTGGCAAACCAGCAGTGATGATCACCACATCGGAACCAGCGCTGGCGGCGTAATCAGAACCGCCCACCACGTTAGCATCAAAGCCTTCCACTGGGCCAGACTGTGCGAGGTCTAGGGCCTTGCCCGCAGCCATTTCTCCGTTGATATCAATCAAAACAACATCAGCCAATTCCTTCGAGGCGATCCAATGAGCAGCCGTGCTGCCTACGAATCCGCCGCCCACCACCGTAATTTTTGCGCGCTTCATGAAAGTCTCCTGAAAAATCGAAAAGTTTCCGCCACTTCATCACATTTTCCGTCTATGAACAAGAAAGCGATTGCAGCAAACTTCAAATTTTCCTCCGAGAAACAATCTGAGAAAAGGTCTCAGAAACGCTCCACGAAATGAGAAGAAAAATAGAGACAACCTCTTGCGCCAGATTCGCAGGAGAATGGGATGCCTAAGGGTGAAAAATCCAACCGTGTTTCACTTAGCTTCCAGGCTAAGCACAGCAATCGCGGTGCGTTATTGGCTAGAATTTCCTTTAGCGCCGCTTTTGTGGAAAATTACAGGAATGAAAATCGGAAACTACACTTTGCACGCACTTCAACTAGGATCCTTTGGTTTAGATGGCGGAGCCATGTTCGGAATCGTCCCCAAGGTTCTTTGGCAGAAAGAAAATCCCGCCGACGACCAGAATCGCATCGACATGAGAACTCGATGCCTACTCTTGAAAGATGAAAAGAATAAAAAAAATATCCTGGTAGATTGCGGCTTAGGCGACAAAGACGACGCTAAATTCCAGGAGCGTTACAAGGTGGCCCCCTATGCTCTTGAGGCTGAACTGGCAAAACACCAAATCCACTGCGAACAAATTACCGATATCATAGCAACACACTTTCACTTCGATCACATGGGCGGATTAACGAAGTTTGACTCCACTGGAAAAATTGTGTCTCGCTTTCCCAATGCCAAGATCTGGGCTCAGAAGCGCAATTGGCATCATGCCTGGAATCCAAATGAAAAAGATCGCGCCTCTTACTTACTTCCAAATTTTTCCATCTATGAAGGCGATTCTCGCCTTAACCTGATCGATGGCGAAGAAGAAATCTTACCCGGCATAAGAGTACGCGTTACCGAGGGACATACAATAGGAATGCAACATCCCATCGTATTCGATGGAACTAGCTCTCTAATTTACTGCGCTGATATTATTCCAATGAGCGCTCACATCAAAACAGCCTGGGTTATGGGCTATGATTGTTTTCCACTGACAACCATTCAAGAGAAAAAAGAAATTCTCAGTGAATGTGTAGACAAGGAAACCACTGTTTTCTTCGAACACTGCCCCTATATGGATGGGGCCACCGTTCAATGGACAGGAAAAGACTTCGCCGTGAAGAATAAAATTTTTCTCTAGTGGACTCGCTTTTGGTAAATCGAAAAAAAAGATTAAATTCCATCAAGACGATCTTCTTAATCATCGTAAATACTGCAGTCCTGCTGATCATCCTTGACCAGATTTTTTTGCTGAGTTTTGGATATAGTAGACAAAGCTTCTGGAAATTTGCTCAATCATCCGCAAGACAAGAATCAGCATTTCGAATGGTGCCAGAATTGGGCTTTTTATTAGACCCAGAAAAAAAAGACCTACTTCCAGAATTGGCCCGCTCAGCGCAGGTACCTCAACATTCCGACTATTTATTAAACGAAAAGGGATTTCGCCTTTTGTCCGATGGCGAAAAAGAAGAAAAAAGACGAGTGAATGTTTTTGGCGACTCATTCACATTTGGACTTTTTTTGAGGAAAAATGAAACCATCACTCACCATTTGAATCAAAATTCCACGAATTGCCATTTTCGAAATTATGGCGTTCCAGCTTTCGATTTTTTGCAGATGATGGATTTAAGTAATTCCGAATTGGTAAAGCCAACGGAATATCAACTATTTCTACTGATCAGAGATGATCTTTACCGAATTACGAGAAAAATTGAGGTTCATCCCTTTGGCAGAGAAACTAGCACTCAGGATTTGATTTCTCTTCTTCATTTGAATTTGAGCCCCTTTTTGCACCTTCCCATTCCAAATTTTTTGTATAGAAATTCATTTTTCGCTCAAAATATCTACAAAATTCAAGAGCATAACTTTTGGCAAGAGGTTGATGCCTCTCAACTAGCAGAAAAGTTGATCCAATTAAAAATAAAGCCAGAGTCGCTGTCAAAATCTGTTTTTATTCATCTTCCAACCGCAGATGACTATCGACCTAGCGCTGAGGGATTAAAATTGGAATTAAAAAAGATCCCAGAGTTTTTTGAAAAACATACCATTGGACCGAAAGAATATTCTTCACCTGAAGTCTTCACGAAATTGTTTTTCCCCGGAGATCCTCATTACAATGCTGAAGGATCTCGTTGGGCAGCTTTTGAAATCAGCAAAAAAATTCAGTCCATTTGTCATTTCCGCTCAAATTGGATTTTTTGATTTCTCCCCTATCTTTGTTAGAGTTGAGACATGAAGAAGATTCCATTTATCATTTTTTCCATTTTTGTTCTGCAGGGCTGCGTTGGCGGCACACTCCGCTCAAAAAACGAGTTTGAAGAATATCCACTCCGCATGGCTTCTAAAAGTGAGGGCAATACGCTAAGAAGATGTCTATTTGCTGCCTATGAAGCGCAACTGAATCATCGGGAAAAAACCGGGGAGTATCAAAGAAAACTAAGGGACCTAAATTTAGGAGATGAATGCTCTGACCTACAAGTTAGACAAACCGTTCATTCCGATTCTTTTGAGATCGTAGCCCAATTTCATCAAGGCGAATCCACCGTTCGGTGGTCTGTGAATCAAGACAAACTATTAGAAGAGCATTATGAGGACTCCGGAGAAGACATGGAGTTTGGATTTTAAAAGAGAATGTTCTCTTCTATCCCCGGCCTCCTACCCCCTGATTTGACTAAACAAATCCACTCCATCTATCAAAGCGGACAAGCACCAATTCGGTGGCCATCACTCGCTACTTGAGGCCTTGCGTCAGATCAAAAAAATTGGTACTTCTAAAACTATGAAATACTTCTTATTCGCCTTTTCGTTTCTTCTGATTAGTTGTGGCCAGCAGGCCGCTCAAGAGGATCCTTTTTCCTCCACAAACCAAGGTCAGGGAAGTGGTCCCGGCATGTCACAACGGGCCTTTGAAGAAAAATGTGCGCGAAGCAATGGCGGCAGCCTGAAACTAAACCGTTCCGTTTGTTTCCATACACCCCATAAATTAATTATGGATAAAGCCCAACTAGAAGAAAAGTTTAAGGAGGGCGATCTTTTAGAGCTCCCCGTAGGAAAAGTAGCTGAGGGTTCTATCATTTGGGCCGAGGTAAAGGGTGGATTTAAAGTGAACTTTTACCTCAATGAAAATTTCTACGATTCCGTTCAAGATAGCCTCATGAGTCCACGGAGAATTTCTGCCGGCCAAGTTACAGCTAGAATCCTAAGAGCCACCTATGAGTCATTCATGGTGATCGTGGGCGAGTGCTTCAACCGTAAAGGCAGCACCACCTGTGATGGTATTGGCGTGATTCAGTAGAGGATGAAGGAGAGACAGGCGTTTAAGAAAAACGCCTGTATTAGTCTTCTTTTTTGGTCTTTTGAATTAGATCTTTCACCAATTGGCTATGAAATACCTGAGGTTCGATTTCTCCCTCACCGTAAAGCCGATAGTATAGATAGTTATTCCGCAAAATCGAAACCACGTAGTCTCGAGTTTCCATATAAGGAATCAGATCGTTCCAGAGAAGTAAATCCTTGGTTCGATCGGGGTTTCTCTTCAGCCAAGACTCCACCTTATGTGGACCCGCATTGTAGGCGGCTAACACCAACTCAGCGCTGCCCTGAAATTTATTTCCCAACTGGAGAAGATACTTCACGCCCATTTCCGTATTCTTCTTTTCATCCATGAGCTTTTTGTGTCCCTGGCTAGCGAGTCTTCTCGCCGTTTGTGGGATAATTTGCATCAGGCCCTTGGCTTTCGCTCGAGAAACGGCCCGCGGATCAAAGGCACTTTCTTGCCGGACCAAGCCTAGTACCAAAAACGTATCGATTTTTCCTTTGCTGGTTTCATCGATCAAAGAAAAGTAGGGCCTTGGATAAAGAAGCTTTAATCCTTCCTCGTTCAAACTCTGCGGATTTTTTCGAAAGAAGCTAAACAACATGGAGATATTGCTTCGGTACATTCCGGAGGCAATTTTCAGAGTCGAAATATAGTGGAGCACTTCCACGCTCAGCACTTCTTCATTGGAGCGAACAATCCAACTCGCCCACTTGGCAACGGCGGACGACTTCTTAAATAAATAAAGAGCCTCTAACCAGCGAATCATTCGATTGAGCTCTAGGTCATCTTCCATGGATCGCTTCATTTCGCCCATTTTTCTTTGGGCAATCATTTCCATGGGATCCTTTCCCAAAGAAACGGTGGACTCAATGGCGTAAAAAGAAAGAGGATACTTCGCTTGAAGCTCTGTCCAATAGGGGTTCTCTTTTGGTTTGTCCCCTGTCTGCTCAAGCTGTCCAAGCCAGTAAAGAACACGATATTCTTCCGTAGAAATTTTGGCCTGTTTTGCTTTTAATAAAAGCTCTTTGGCTCTGACTTTATCGCCTTCGTAAAGCGCATAGAGTCCTTGACGGAGATACAAGCGCTCAAAGGATGCGGAGGTTTCTTGCAAACAAGGCCGAGCATGCTCAAATAGCTCCCTTGCTTTAGCGCGAATTCCGTCTTCTGGAAAATAATCTTCCGATTCTACCACCAAGGCGGCGGACAAATTTCTTGGGCAGGTAGACGTCGTTAGACTTAAATCCGTGAGTCTAGCCAATTCCTTTTCATTGCCCACACGAACAGCCGACAGAACTTGGCGAAACTCCATGGCCTGCACTTCAGCAAGATTTTTTTCCGTCACCCGTATGGGGCGTCCTCGTCTTTTTGCCCTCAATCGCTCTCTTTTGGCGTCGGCTGCTTGTTCTTGAAAATCCTTTACTAACCGGCAGCTTTCTTCGTCTTTCACACAAAGACGTTTCAAGGCCTGACTGGCGCTGCCTTGAGAAAGTGCTAAGGCAAAATCATCCACGGTTTTGGCAAAGTCTTTTGGCTTATGTCCAAGCTCCAATGCCAGCGATTCCGGATTCGGCATCTGTAAGCCGGGAGGAAGAGTAGCATCGGCCGCTTTTGCAGAAAAAGAGACCCCAAATGTCAGGGTTACAAATGAAAAAAGTATTGTTAAACTATGAACTTGCAAGGCGTTCAGCCTCCTGCTGAAAAATGAGGCACCCAAACCTTAGTGCCTAGGAAAAGGATAACGGTTTTTTCATAGAAATGAAATCGCAAACGGAAATCATCACACTGGGAAATGGTCAGCTGGGACTGATGCTGGGAAAAGCGGCGAAAAAACTACAGATTCCCTTCGCTGCTCTTTCTTTACCCGAGGCCTGGACTTGGATACAAGGCCGCACAGATTTTCCAAACGTTTTAGTCACGTTTGAACAGGAACATGTCGACGAGGAATTGCTAAAAGTGATTCAAGCCAAGGGCTTAGCAAGCTTTCCTTCGTGGAAAAGTTTTTCCACCCTAAAAAGCAAACGATCGCAAAAAGAATTTTTGCAAAAGGGATCCTTTCCAACGGGATCTTATTTGCCCTGCCAGCCGTGGACCACCGACCACGACGATTTCATCCGAAACCAAAGCGGGGCCGTTTTAAAAGCTGGCCGCGGAGGCTACGATGGAAATGGCGTTTGGATGGTTGACGCAAAAGGTCATACCAAGGATGGCCCCGCTAGGGACGTCGCATCAAAGCTTCAACAACCCTACCTGGAGCAGAAAATCGACTTTGATTTTGAATTAGCTGCGGTGGTTTGCCGTTCGGCCAAGGATGAAATTGAATTGTATCCCACGGTGAAAAGCCTTCAACAAGATGGCATCTGCTTTCAGGTGGAGTATTCTTCTTCTTTTGCAAAATCGTCCCTCGCCCAAAAAGCGGGTGAAATCGCCACCGCCATTGCCAGATCTCTAGATTATGTGGGCGTTTTGGCCGTGGAATTTTTCGCCAAAGGAGACCAAGTTTTTGTGAATGAAATCGCTCCCAGAGTTCACAATTCTGGGCATTTCACCATCGATGTTTGTGAAGGCTCTCAATTTGAAAACCACTTATTAGCGGGCTTGGGAATGCCTCTAAGAAAGGCAGAGCCCACCCATTCCGCCGCATTGATGGTGAACTTATTGTGGCCCACGGAGCCCCACGATTTTGCTTCACTTTATACGCGCCTTACCTGCGGCCCTCATTGGCCAGAAAACGTAAAACTCCATTGGTACGGAAAGTCTGAAGCCAGACCAAGGCGAAAAATGGGGCACTTTACAGTGTATGGCAACGATCTAGAAAGCTGCAGAAAACAAGCAGAGCAAATTCTTGCTTCTCGCTGGGCGTAAAGGTAAGCAAAAGACATGAAAAAACAAGCCTTAGTGGGATTAGCAATGGGGAGCGATTCGGATTGGCCGGTTTTAAAAGAGGCGGCCCAAATGCTGGATTTTTTTGGCATTCCTTACGAAAAGAATGTTCTTTCTGCTCACCGCACTCCCGAAGACATGGCAGAGTATGGAAAACAATCGGCCAAAAAAGGAATTAAGGTGATTATTGCTGCTGCCGGTGGCGCGGCTCACCTTCCCGGAATGTTAGCTGCTTTTTCTGTGTTGCCGGTCATCGGAGTACCGGTTCCTAGTAAATATCTCAATGGCATGGACAGCTTACTTTCCATCGTACAAATGCCAAAAGGTGTACCCGTGGCTACGGTGGCCATCGGTGGAGCTGCCAATGCGGGCATTCTAGCCGCACAAATCCTTTCCACTTTTGATGAAAAAGTGCAGAAAAAAATCGTACAATTTCGAAAAGACCAAGCCAGCGCCAGCCGAAAAAAGAATAAGGGACTTCGATGATCGTTTTGTTTTTGATATTGCTCAGTGAACTATCGTTCGCTAACGAAACCCCCGCGGAAATTCCCGTGGCTGATTTGTGCTTTCAAACATTAAAGGCTTTGCCAGGGAAAACCAAAGACGAAGCCCTGAAACAAGCCTGCGAGAAAACCGTGGTGTTACCCTCTTGCATTAGCGAAAAGGGCGTAAAAATCTATCACTACGATCGTGCTGCGAAAGAGGGCGAAAAAGAACCTCGAAAAATTTTGGTATTCTCCCTAATTCACGGCGACGAATTTCCCTCTGGAAGCGTGGCCCGATCTTGGATGGAACGACTGACCATTATTGAACCAAGAAATCACTGGCGAGTAGTTCCTGTTTTGAATCCTGACGGGCTGAAAAATAAAACGCGAGTCAACGCCAACGGCGTGGATGTGAATCGCAATTTTCCTACAAAAGATTGGGATGAAAAGGCGCTCACCTATTGGGAAAAACACACCAAGAAAGACAAAAGAAGATTTCCTGGGCATAAAGCGGCCAGCGAAAAAGAAACTCTTTGTGCCATTGCCCATATCGACGATTACAATCCCGATTTGATTCTATCGATCCACACTCCGTATAACGTGTTAGATTTTGATGGACCTAAAATCTCCCCACCTTCTTTCCCTCACATTCCTTGGAAAAATTTGGGCAACTATCCTGGAAGTTTGGGGCGCTATATGTGGGTGGATAAATCGAAGCCTACCCTCACCATTGAGCTCAGCGGAAATGGAGTGCCAGAAAAGCTAGAACAGTTCGATAAGCTTCAAGATATCACTGGAGATATCGCCATTAAGGCAGAAAAAATTCTCAAAGAAAAAGAAGAGAAAAAGTCGCGCCCCGCCCCTAAGCAAAAACCATGACCGATTCAAAGAGAAAAAGTGACACGGAGATTCCTGCCCCCAGTGCTGGAGCGGAATTAGGGAAAAAAATTCTTCTCACCCTAGAAACAAAGCGACTCATTGGACAAATGGAAAAGGAAGTGGAAGTTCTCGATTGGGAAGTAAACGATCGCTTTGGCACTGTTCCCAAAATTGCTGCCCCCGCCGTTCATTTGCTTTCCGCCGGTGGAAAAAGAGTGCGACCCCTTTTGGTTTGTTTGTTATCGAGAGCCTTATCGATTCCTTTTGAAAAACTTCATAAATGCGCAGTGGCGGCGGAACTAGTCCATACGGCCACTCTTTTGCATGATGATATTCTCGACGGGGCAACTACTCGTAGAGGAAGAATCACAGCCCACCTAAAATACGATGCCCACACAGCAATTCTTTCCGGAGATGCTCTATTATCAAAAGCCATTTCGGATATGGCAGAACTGGGTGATCCAGAGATCTTAAAGAAGCTTGCGCTCACGGTGCGAGAGTTAGTTGAGGGTGAGTGCCTTCAGGCGGACCTCATGGGAAAAGTTCACGGAGATGTGGATTCCGTTTTAGAAGTGGCCCGAAGAAAAACAGCTTCTCTTTTCGCTTGGTGCGGATGGGTGAGCGGCCACCGTGCTGGTCAATATTCGGAAGAGCTCTTTCGTTTTGGAACACACCTTGGTTTGGCTTTTCAAATTCTCGACGACATTCTTGATTGGGAAGGAAAAAATACAGGAAAACCCCCCTATCAAGATCTGTACGAAAGTAAACTCAATGTGGTGGCAGCAAAATTAGTTCAGAAAAGCTCAGCTGCAGCTTCACTTTTAGAAACAGCCTTCAGCAAGGCCGATGCGGAAGGTTATGTTCCAGAATACGAGTCGCTTGGGAAAACACTTCAAGGCCTTTCCGAATACAAAGATGCCATCGAATGGGCTAGAAAAGAAGCCAAAGAGCACAGCGCCTTTGCCCTAGCGTATTTAGAAAAATTGCCCACTTCCCAATGGCGAGATCTTACGCAACACCTCACTCAAAGTTTATTGGAACGAATGAAATGATTCGGGTTGTAGATAGTGATTCCTCTTTAGTGCAGAAGGTGCTGCACGACTATCGCTTTCAAGAAAATGGAAAAAACTACTGCGTCCGCGTTCGTGGCGAAGGAAAATTCGTATCTTCGGCTTTTCCCGAATTTCACCAGCCAGGAAAAATACTCTTAGAGTTTCTTCCCGAAGAAGAACACCAACGTCCGTCTTTGCTGTCTCGCTGGCTTCTAGCCTTTCGAATTCCCTATCTGGCTTTTTCTTTTTTTCCCTTAATTTTGGTTTCTGGCCTGCTTTGGAAAACAGGGACCTTTTCCTGGTCACTGATTTTCTTCCTCTATTCTTCTTTGTTTCTCGTTCACCTAAGTTGCAATCTTTGGGGGGAATACGAGGATCATTTACGGGGTGTAGATACTCTAGAAAATTCTGGTGGCTCCGGTGTGATTCAAAAACTGTGGATTCCTGCGGTCCATATTCGAAATATGGCCAGCCTTCTGCTACTAGGCTCCATTGTGCTTGGGGGATTTTTATTTTTCCATTTGCCTGAAGGTCTTCCCTTCCAGCGACTTTTAGCTTTGGGTTGTGTGGGCGCCCTAGGAGCCGCCAGTTACTCTGGATGGCCCTTCCACTACAAATATCTTGGTTGGGGAGAACCCATTGTGTTTCTTCTCAGCGGACCGGTGATTACCTTAGGAGCAAGTTATCTTTTATTGGGTCGGCACTTTCGAGAAGCAGAAATTTTATTTCTTTCCTTGCCTTTGGCCTCTTTGGCCGTGCTTCGTTTGCACTGTGGAAATTTACAGAAAATTCCCTACGACACCATGGCCAATGTGTTCACCATTTCCAGGTTAGTGGGCTTTCGTTTAGGAAAATGGCTTTTGCTCGCACCCTTAGCGCTTGCCTTCATCACCTTGTGTGCATCGGTGGCGATTGGGTGGGCGCCACTGGCGTGCCTTGCCTCCCTTCTGTCTTTGCCTTTTGTCTTTCAACTATGGCAAGCTTTTCGAAAGGCAAAGGGACCCTTAGACCCCTACTGCATTGATGGCAAAATTGCAGCTAGCCGGTTGCAATGGGCATTCGGCGCCCTTTATGCCTCTGGTTTCTTTTTTTAGTCTATCGCTTCGATTGGAGATAGAAGTATGAAACGAATTTCTCTTTTAGTTTTTTTCTTTGCAGCTTCCTGTGCTTCTCAAGAGAAAAAAGAAATTTATGACCGCACAGAAGATCAAGAAGAGTACGCGGAAAAAGAGCAGGAAAACCTGAAAAAATCTTTGAGTAAGTCAGAGATCAAAGCCCTGGCCCATGCTCTAAAATCGAGAATCAAAGCAGTGGACCAACAGATTCAAGTGCAAAACGATTTGGTGAAAAAGTGGGAAAGTCAGAAAGATCAGGTGGCTTCTGCCGAGGCGATGATAGAAAACGCAAAACTTCGAATTCATTACCTAGAGAAAGAAAGAGCTGCGCTCATAAAAGAACGAGAAGATCTTCTGCGGGGGCAATAGAAACTTCTTAATCGTCGCCCAAAATCACATTATCAATGAGCCTCGTTTTTCCCAAAAATCCAGCAATGGCCAAGGCACCGACTCCTTGTAGTTCTTGAACATTTGCTAAATCAGGAAACGATCTCAACTCACAATACTGAACCTGGAACTGAGATTCCTGCGACAAAACCTGAAGCGCGGATTCTTCGATTTTTCTGGCTCGTTTTTCGCCCTTTTGAAAGCTCGCCTTTGCTGCCTGGAGGGCTCGAAATATGATGGTGGCTTTTTCTCTTTCTTCACTGGAAAGATATCGATTTCTGGAACTCAAAGCTAAGCCATTTTCTTCTCGAACCGTTTCGCCAATAATGAGCTCCACCGGTAATCCTAAATCGGTGACCATTCTTTGCAGAACTAGGCATTGCTGAAGATCTTTTTGGCCAAAAAATGCTTTCTGAGGTTTTACTAGCTGAAACAAGCGATAAACCACAGTGGCCACACCACGAAAGTGACCCGGGCGATACTTTCCGCACCAAGGTTCTGTTACTCCCTGCACGTCGATAAAAGTATTCCAGCCTTGTGGATAGATGGTGTCCACCGTTGGCGCAAAAACGATGTCGATCTTCTCTCTTCTCGCTAAGGCCAAATCGGATTCTAACGTTCGAGGATACTTGGCCAAATCTTCATTCGGTCCAAACTGGGTGGGATTCACAAAAATACTCAAAACGGCGGTCTCGCTTTGGGATCGACACTCTTTTAACAAAGAGGCATGACCCTCGTGCAGGGCGCCCATGGTGGGCACGAATCCCACTTGGGTTTTCCCCTTCAGGGCCATTTGCAGTTCCACTTGAGAATGAACAACTACACTCATATTCCAAAAGCCTTTTTCACCAATCGCTCCGCCAGAGAAAACTTCCCAGATTTTTTCCAAATATCCACTGAAGATGAATCGCGGGTGAATAAATGAATTTCATTTTGGTCGGCATCAAATCCGATATCTTTGCGAGAAACATCGTTCAGGGCCAAAAAATCTAAATTCTTTTTTTCCATTTTGGCTTTGGCTTTGGCATAGGCTTCTTCGCCTGCACCCGCTTCGGCAGCAAATCCAAAAAACACCTGGCCCGTTTTCTTCTGCTTTCCTAGCTTTGCCAAAACATCAACGGAGGATTTTAGATGAAGATCCAAGGTTCCTTCTCGCTTCATCTTTCCCACGAAAACCTCTGGCATTTCAAAGTCTGCCACAGCAGCGGCAGCAAAAATGGCATGGGATCCAGCAAGTTCCGGCTCACAGGCGGCCAACATCTCCGAACCTGTTTCCACCCTAACCACTTTGCCTTTGCGTAATCGGGCGTAACGATCTTCCACGGGGCCTGTCACCAACGTCACTTCGGCGCCTAAAAGTTCCGCAGCCAAAGCCACGGCGTGCCCCATTTTTCCACTGGACCGATTGGTTAAAAAACGCACAGAATCAATGGGTGCACGAGTGGGTCCACTGGTGACTAAAACTTTTTTCCCCTTGAGCGGCTGGCCCTTTTCCAAAACGTCTAAGGCGGCGGCAAAAATCTCGGCGGGCTCACTCATTTTCCCAGTGCCCACCTCACCACAGGCAAGGTCCCCCGATTCCGGCCCCACCACTCGAATGCCACGGGAAAGCAATCGGTCCACATTTTCTAGAGTGACCTCTGCATTCCACATTCTGGTGTTCATGGCAGGGGCCACCAATACAGGCCCCTGAAATGCCAAAGCCTCGGTTAACAATGCATCGTCTGCGGCGCCGTAAGAATATTTCGCCAAAAAATTCGCCGTGGCAGGGGCCACCACTAAAATTTCTCCCCATTGCGCAAGATCGATATGAGAGGTGGCAGAAAGATCCGATACTCCCTCTTGTAACGATCGAAGAACGGTTTCGCCGGAGAGCGACTGAAACGTAAGGGGACCCACAAAGCCTTCGGCGTGAGCGGTCATCACCACTCGAACTTGGTGACCTGCTTTTTTGAACAGACGCACGAGTTCGCAAGCCTTATAGGCTGCGATGCCGCCAGTAACGCCGAGGATGATTTTATAACTTTTTGGCGATGCCAAGCATGCCCTCCAAGGTTAAGCGTTTGCGATATTCACGAATGAACCTAGCTCTTCCCGGAAGATACTTGCTATTGCCTCCGGTGGCAATCACCGTGGTGCCCGCAGGAAGGCCGCGCTCTTCGAAAAAACGCGCCACCATGCCATCCACTTGGGCAGCAAATCCATGGAGCACTCCAGAGCGAATGGCCGTTTCCGTATTGTAGCCCACCACCGGAGAATGCTTTTCTAGATCAACGGGTTTTAGCTGGGCGCCTCGGATCATTAAGGCTTCATAGGAAATTTGTACGCCAGGGGCGATGGCTCCGCCAGGGAAGGTTTTTTTTCCAACCCCTTCTAACAAATCAAATTTGGTGGCCGTGCCCGCATCCACCACGATTACGGCTCCCTCGTAACCCACTACGGCTTCCATATTGGCCAATCGATCCACCCCTAAGGTTTGGGGATTCTCCACCTCTATCTGGAAACTCCAGGGGGACTGATGGCTCAGCTCATGAAAGGTTCGTCCGTCTTTTAGATCCTGAAACCAGTCGGTTTTTTCGGGCACCACAGAACCGATCACCACCGTTTCGGCTTTTGTAAATTCCGATTTCAGGAGGGCCCATTCTTCCAGCGTTGAGAATTCGCAATCCTTGATCCACTGATCTTTAAACAAAGCGGCCTTGATACGAGTGTTGCCAATGTCGATCAGTGCAATCACTGCGTAACCTCACGCCCCTCTACTGATTTCGTTTCTTGAACAAAGGTTTCCGCCACAGACTTCACCAAAGACTTTAAGTCCATTTTGGGAGGAGCAAATTTCGGAGATTTCCCCGGAGCGTAGCCAAGGAGATCGTTGATCACCAAAACTTCACCGTCACAAACAGATCCCGATCCAATGCCAATGGTCAGGGCTTTTACTTCTTGGGAAATCTTTTTGGCCAGTGGTTCGCTCACGCATTCCAAAACAATAGCAAAACATCCAGCCTCATCTAAGGCCTTAGCTTCGCGAAGCAATCGATCAGCATCGGTCTCATTTTTCCCGTGGGTAAAATAGCCACCCATTTGGTGCACGCTTTGTGGAGTTAGGCCAATGTGACCCACCACGGGAATTCCCGATTCCACCATTTTTCGCACCGTCTTCACCATATCCTTAGAGGCGCCCTCCACTTTCACCGCTTGAGCACCGGCCAAAGCCAAACACTTTCCGGCATTTTTCACCGCCTCTTTCACGCTCACTTGATAGGTAAGAAAAGGAAGATCGGCCACTACCAAGGCACGTCTCGAACCTCGCACAACGGCAGCCGTATGTTGCAAAATCATGTCGAAGGTCACGGGCAAAGTGGTGTCGAACCCGTAGATCACATTGCCAAGAGAATCTCCCACCAACAGAATTTCCACTCCGGCCTCGTCAAGACAAGTAGCCGTTACCACATCGTAGGCAGTGAGCATGGTCACCCGTTCTTTGCCTTTTTTGGCTGCTAAACTTCGTAGGGTGTGCCGCTTGATTTCCGATTGAACACTCATTTTTTCCTCGTTTTCCCAGCCGTTTCGGCCAGTCGTTTCGCAAAAGAGCCATCTTCGATAGCTCGCCAAAGTTTTTCTGTACGATTCCGAAGTTCGGCCTTGGGCAATACCACTTCCGCCGCCTCATTTCCTCCGAAATAAGCAGCGGTGCTTACTCGATCCATCATGCCCTTCACGCCATACTCTACCATCATGTCCACAATCAGTTTCAATTCATTCAAGCACTCGTAGGTGGCGAGTTGACGATCGATGCCTTTTTCCACCAAAAATTCGATGGTTTCTTCTACAAGCCTAGGCACGGCTCCACAAAGAATCACTTGCTCACTCAAAAGATCGGTTTTGGTTTCTTGTTCAAAGGTAGATTTTAGGGTGCCCACTCGCTTTAACCCCAACCCCTCGGCCACGAGATCGGCCAGTTCCCAGCCTTTTCCGCTGGCATTTTGCCTCACGTCCAAAACCCCCATCACTCCAGATCCGGCGAGGTAGTTTTCTCGGAGTTTCGTTCCTATGCCCTTTACGCCCACCAAAATCACATCGTCTTCCGGGGCGAAAGGAATCTTTCCGAAAGTAACGGCAAACCCATGGGCGAAAAGAAATTGCCTTCCCCGCCCTTGGCTCAAGTACTGGGCATAAAAGCCTGCCACAGCCTCATCAGGCAGCAAAATGGCCACCGGACCGGTCACGGCACCCAATTGTTCGGGGGAAATCACTGGAAATCCCGCCTTTTGGGCTTCTTTCATTCCGCTTCCGCCCACGCGGCCAGAAACCCGCACCTTCCAGCCCGAATCCCTGAGATTCGCCGCCCAGGCTCTACCTTGATTTCCGTATCCCACTAGAGTAATTTCCATAGTTGCTCCGCATTAATAGTCTTACCAAGGAACCCCATGCTGCTCAACCTGTTGAAAGCAAAGATTCATCGCGCCACCGTTACGGAAGCGAACCTCAACTACGAGGGCAGCGTTACCATTGATCAAAATTTGCTGGCGGCCTCGGGTCTAATGGCCCATGAACTGGTTCATGTGGTGAACATCAATAATGGCGAACGATTCACCACCTATGTAATTGAAGGAACGCCGGGATCCGGTGCCATTTGCCTCAACGGAGCGGCCGCCCGATTGGTGCATCCTGGAGATTTGGTGATCATTATGGCCTACGGCCATTTCAGTCCGGAAGAGGCCAAAGCCCACCGCCCCAAAGTTGTTTTGGTCGATAGCAAAAATCGGATCAAAGAAGCCTATCAACTAAAGCCAGGGGCTCCCATCGAAGCGGGCGCTCCTCTATCGAGAGAATAATGGATTCCCTATTGCTCGCATTGGTGATTTTCGTTCTCGTTTTTCTGGCGGGAATTGCAGCCTTTTTGTTTGCCGTTTGGAAACGCTTACAACCGAAACAAGAAGATTCTCAATTCTTGATTTTGCAGCAACAGATGCAAGCGCAGATGCAAAACGAACTGCATGCTTTGCGAGAGGAACTTTCTCGATCGCTCAAGGACACTTCCCAATCTAGCGCGGCCCAGATCGCTACGCTTTCTCAGCAGCTCAACGAGCGCATGAAAGAAACATCCAATACCTTGCAAACCACTCAGGCCTCCGTGGGCCAACGCCTAGACAATGCAGCCCAGGTGGTGGGACAGTTACAGAAAAAGTTGGGGCAGTTAGAAGAATCTAGCAAAAAGATTTTTGATCTTGGCCAAGGGTTACAAGAACTAAAAGATATTTTGAAGAATCCCAAGCTGCGCGGAAATATGGGAGAGTTTTTTCTGGAAGATCTTTTACGGCAAATTCTTCCCCCTGAGCATTACAAAATTCAGCACGGCTTTAAGAGTGGAGAAGTGGTCGATTGCGTGATCCAGCTTGGCGACAGCCTGGTATCCGTAGATTCGAAATTTCCCTTAGAAAGTTTTGTTCGCTTGGTTCAGATTCCAGAAGACCAAGTGGACTTAAAGAAAAAAGAAAAACGAGGCTTTGTTACGGCGATCAAAAAGCACGCCGATGCCATTGCGAAAAAATATATTTTGCCAGACGAAGGCACCTTTGATTTTGCCTTGATGTATATTCCAGCAGAAAACATCTATTACGAAACCATCATCAAAGATGATCTTATGGATGAGGGTGGGTCTCTGTATTCGTATTTGCTGTCGAAAAAAGTAATTCCAGTGTCTCCAAATTCTCTTTATGCCTATTTGCAAGTGATTGTCACGGGCTTAAGAGGAATGCGAGTGCAGGAACACGCCAAAAATATTCTGGCTGATTTGAAACGCATTGAAGGTGATTTAGGAAAATTTCGAGAAGATTATGCCATTCTTGGAAAGCACCTCAAAAATGCCTCGGGCTCCTATGATGAGAGCAATAAGCGCTTAGATAAATTTCAAGATAAGTTCGTAAAAGTGACGGAAATCGGCGAGAGAATTTCTATCACGGATCAAAGCCAAGTATGACAATGGGGGCAAGGTTTTTTCTGTGGGTGCCGTCCTTAAGTTGGATGGCGGTGATTTTTTATCTGAGCCATCAACCCACAATTCCCATCGAACCCCTTTTTCCCCATCAAGATAAATTTTTTCACTTCACAGCATACTTTGTATTAACGACCTTTCTTTGTCTTGCCTGCAGGGCCAATCGATACACGCTTTTTTGGGCCGTGGTGGTGGCCGCTTTTTACGGCGTGACCGATGAATTCCACCAAAGTTTTGTACCAGGTAGGGATGTTAGTCTTTTAGACTGGCTGGCCGACATCACGGGAAGCTTGGCGTCCTATTTCTTTTTTGAATTCGTATTTTCACGCTGGAAGTTCCGCTTCTTCGAAGAATATCCCCGACGATTTTAAGAATTTTCCTGAAGTTTCCGATACCTAAGCATCATTCTTTTTGGAGGTTTGTATGCTTTGGATTCTTCCGCTTTTGGTTTTGGCTGCTCCTTCTGAAGCTGCAAAAAAAATTGACCTAAAACCCAAACAAGAGAAAGTGGAAGATCCAGGCAGTGCCACTCCTTTGATCTACAAAACCCCACCAAAAGATGTGATTCAAAAAGAGAGCAGCGACGGTACGGTGAAAATTGCCGTGACCTGCACAGATAATTTAGGAATGGTTCACAAAAAGGGCGGTAAAAGCTACGAGGCCTGCTTGCGAAACCAAGACAAAACGCGCCCTGAAAGCAATTTCAATGAAAAGAATCCAAAGAGCGTGGGGATCACCATAGGAAGATAAGTCCTTGAAAGCACCGCTAGCTTTTGGAACCGAGAAGTCTAACTATGTGGGCGCAATTGCTTGGCTCACAAAAACTTCCAACATGTCTTTTCATTTGCAAAGGATAATACTTTTGCCTTGCCATCGATTCCAACGAGAACGTGCCCTATTGCAGTATTGGGTAGAGAAAAATTGGACTCCCCTTCGTGCTGACTTAAAGTAAGCCAATGATCGGTAGAAACCTGCGTGAGAACGCCCATTCCTTCGATTCCCTCGAATTGAGCCTCAAGCTTTTGAAGGTCTGAAGGATGAATTTTTTCTAATCGCAGTCGAGCAACTGCTCCATCTTGTAAGACCCATCCCGAGCAATGTGACAGAGACTGCAATTCTAGCTGCAAACTTTCAATCTGGATGTAACGCTTACGGGCAGAATAGATTTGTCCCAATCTTTTTTCGTTTTCAGAAAAATACCCCACATAGCGTTCGATGATTTTTTGAGTGTTCTCCAAGATGGCCTTCGAGGTTTCATCAGGGTTAGGCAGAGATCTTAAATTATTCGCCAGTGCAGTCATTCTGCGAATTGCAGAACTTAACTGCATATTACTGATCAACAATTGATCTTCCTCTTTATCCATTTCAAAACGCTGATCCCAAACAAACTTCAAAGCTCTTAGGCCTTCACGAAAAGTAGTTCTCTCCAGTTGAACGGAAGCGTGATGGGAATCCTTCAAAGAATTCGTAAAACCAGAGAGGGAGGCCAGCCCTTCCAGAGAAAAATTGGCTAAGGCCAGCGAGTGGGGAAAAAGAATGACATACGAAAATAGAACCAATGCTTTCATTGGGGGGTCCTCCAATGGCGCAAATAATACACTGCGTTAGCCATTACGGGTAGAAGAAAATCTTGCCTCATCGACTCTGTGGTTTGAGCCCAACGGCCTCTTTCAGCAGAAAATCTAAGCATTTAATTTTAAGAGAGTTTTTCATATACCCTGGTAAAGCTTCGAGGTGGATCAAAACGGAAAAAATGCTCATTGGCCTCCACCGAGGGCGATGAAATTAGCGTCTACGTTTGCTTCTTTTCCCGAATTTCGCGCAAAGCTGAATCATCTTCTCGGCCACGTTTACAGAAGTGGCTTTTTCTAATTCTTGAAAGCCAGGCGAGCTATTCACTTCCAACAGCAAGGGACCTTTGGAGCTTTCCAAGAGATCCACACCAGCAATGTCTAATCCCACAGCCTTGGCCGCAGCTACGGCCAAATTTTCGTATTTTTTGGGTAGCCGAGAGATTTTTTCGCCGGCGCCTCCTCTATGCACGTTAGCGCGAAATTCTCCGCGCTTCGCTGTTCTTCGCATGGAGGCCATCACTTTTCCGCCCACCACCAGTACTCTTACGTCGGAGCCGCCGCTCTCTTTCACAAATTCTTGTAGAATAAGATCCTTATCAAAGCTCAATAGAGTAGACATCACACTTTCCACCGAAGAACGATCGTGACCCAACATTACGCCAATGCCTTGTGCACCTTGGAGTAACTTCATCACCATGGGGAACTTTCCAATCATGCGAAAGGAAGAAGCTTTATCCGACAAAGAGCGACTCATCACAGATAGAGGCACGGCCAAACCTTGAGAAGAGCAGGTCTGTAGAGCGCGGAATTTATTTCGACTATTCAAGATAGCGTCGGAAGCATTAATAACGGGAATCCCCATGCTTTCAAAATGCCGAACCACGAGCAATCCGTAATCGGTGATGGAAGTGCCAATTCTTGGCAACACCACATCAATGCCCTCTAGTCGTCTGCCAAAAACATAAACCTCGGGTCCGTCTGGCCCCACCTTCAATTGGCAACGTAGCGGATTCACCACTAGACATTCTGCGCCTATACGTCTTGATTCCTCAATTAATCGGCGAGTGCTGTGCAGATTTCGACTGCGCGAAAGAATGAGGATGCGCATCTTATTTGTGACTTTGAATAATTTCTTTGTGCTTCAACAACTGCTTCTCTACTTTTTCCACTGCATCTTCAATGGCGGTGTAGAGGTTATGGGCTCTGGATTTGCCCATGAAATCGAAATTATTTCCCGTAGCGTGCAAATGAGCTTCATGTTCGTCCGCTTCATAAACAATGGTCCAACGGGCATGCAATTTTCCATTGAAGTATTTATTCAGCTTAGAGGTTTTGTCCTCTAAAAAGGGGCTCAACTCACTGCCTTTTACGTGCATGTTTTTTAGGGCAAATTCCATTTTCATGGCGGATCTCCTCGAGAGCTTAGAATAATTTTTTTCTTCTAGCCGAGCTTAAAATATTCAAACTCTCTCTGTATTTCGCCACTGTTCTTCTGGCAATTTCAATGCCGTCTTCACTCAGTAGTTCCACCAGCTTTTGATCAGAAAGAGGACGCTTAGGGTCTTCTTTAGAAATCAAAAGGCGAATTTTTTCTTTCACGCTCTCGCTAGCCACATCTCCCGAGCCATCGCCCGAGGAGATGCCACTGTTGAAGAAATATTTTAACTCAAAAGTGCCAACGGGGGTATGAACATATTTATTTGTGGTTACGCGGGAAATCGTACTTTCATGTACACCGATATCGTTGGCCACTTCGCGGAGCACCATGGGCTTCAAAAAGTGAACTCCCTTATCAAAAAAGTCACGCTGGTGCTTCACAATCGATTCCATCACCCGATAAATGGTTTTTTGTCGGTTATGAATACTCTTAATTAGCCACACCGCGGCACGAAGCTTGTCCTGTAAATAATCTTTCGTGAGCTTGGGATCGCCCTTGCCATGGGCTTTTGCCTCGGCCTTTGCTTGTACCAAAATCTTTTTGTAATAAGCCGACACTCTGAGTTTCGGCATGCCGTCTTCATTCAGTTGAATGGCGTAATCCTCACCCACTTTGTACACATACACATCGGGCACGATATAATGGGTGTCCGATCCGCCACCGAAGCTTCTTCCTGGCTTTGGATCAAAGTCTTCTTTAATTTGCCTTGCGGCGTCTTTGATATCTTCTTCAGGAGCACCGGTGCCTTTGGTGATGGCCGCGAGGTTTCGCTTTTCTAAATCTTCCAAATGGTTCTGAATAATTTTCACCACTAAATGGTCTGGATCGTACAAAAGTTTCGCCTGCACTAGCAAACATTCGCGAACATCCCTGGCTGCAACTCCCAAGGGATCGAAGCGTTGAATCATCTTTAAAACTTCTTCTGCGTCCTCTAAATCAAACTGCAGTTCTTTGGCAATGTCTTCAAGGCTGCCAATAAAAAAACCATCGTCGCTCAAGTTTCCAACAATCAGTTTGGCTAAGGCTCTTTCACTCTCGGTGAGATCAGACATGCTGATCTGCCACTCTAAGTGTGAAACTAAATCAGTGCCTGTAGCCACCATGTTTTCGTAATTCGGTAGCTCGTCGGGAATTTCTCTGGTGCTGGGGAGACTTGGGCCAGAGGCGAAATTCTCCATATACTCTTCCCAGTCAATTTCACCTTTTCCATCCACAATCTTTTCTTCGCCCTGAGGGGAAAGCATTTCTTCTGAAGAAGAGCCCTCTGCTTCGCGGTTTTCCATGGTCTCAAGGTTATTGGTTTCACCGCTTTCGCTCTCTTGATCATAGGCATCGAGCTCTGCCACTTCCTCTAGAACAGGATTTTCCACTAACTCTTGGTTGATGAGCTCTTGCATTTCCAAACGGTTGAGCTGCAAAAGTTTGATGGCTTGCTGCAATTGCGGCGTCATCACCAAGTTTTGGCCAAGCTTTAAACTCTGTTTGATTTCAAACGCCATCGTTTCTCCCCTATAGAGTAAAATCTTGTCCTAAGTAACTGGCTCTGGCTTTTTCACTGGCAGCAATGTCTTTTGGAAGTCCTGATTCTTCGATCAAACCCGAAACGAGAATATAGGCAACGTCACAAATGCGTAAGGTTTCGCGAACATTGTGATCCGTGATCAAAACACCCACACCTCGGTCGCGAAGCCCGGCAATCAGTTTTTGGATATCGGCCACTGCAATTGGATCGATACCCGCAAAGGGCTCATCTAATAAGAGAAAATCAGGTTTTAAGGCTAGGGCTCTTGCAATCTCTACTCGGCGACGCTCTCCGCCGGAAAGTAAAGATCCATAGGTCTTGGCCACTCGTTGCAAGGAAAACTCTTCTAAAAGCTCATTGGTCCGCTGAGTGCAGTAGGCTGAGGAATGCTCCTGCGCTTCTAAAACGGCATAAATATTTTCAAATACAGTGAGCCGTCGAAACACGGAAGCTTCTTGAGGCAAATATCCGAGCCCTGCTCTAGCTCGTTCGTGCATGGTGAGATTTGTAATATCGCGATTCTCAATGGTCACAGAGCCTTCATCGGGATGCAAAAGCCCCACTACCATATAAAAACTGGTGGTCTTTCCGGCGCCATTGGGACCCAACAATCCCACCACTTTGCCTTGAGGCACTTCAAAGGAAACGCCTCTCACCGCTAGATGGGTTTTGAAACTCTTTTTTAGATTGGTGGCCTTTAGTAATTTCATGGCACTAGTTCTTGATCCTCTTCCGTTAGCTCGGGCTCTGGCTGCTTTTGGCCCCCACGGGAGCGATCTGGGTTCTGGGCAGCCGCATTGGTACCCATCACCTCCACCACTCCAGTCGCTCGATATAGAACAATTCTATCACCGGTTACCACATCGTTCCCATGGTAAACACTGGGAAACGAACTTAAAACGATGGTATCGGTGGGCGCGAAGAATTCGGCCACCTGCGAACGTGTGCGCCTTTCCCCTTCTTTGATTTCTACGTCCTCTAGCATGGACATGTATTTCACGTTTTTCTGTTGGGCGGCGTAGTAGAGATTGGCTTTTTGGCTAGTGGCCACGGTGGCCCCTTGATCTACTCGAACATTTCCAAAAAAAGTGACCAAATCTTGATTTCGATCCATGAAAGCTCTATCACCACGAACTTTCGTGAGGCCTCTCTTTTTTTCTGGAAACTGGGCAATGGCGTCGCCGATGAGCTCTACTTCTCTTTTATTCAAATCACTCTTCGCGCTATTTCCCCAAATCTGTAGAGATTTGTCTTCCATTTCTCCCATCACTGGCTCTGGGGAAGTTAAAAATCGTTTGTCCATTTCATAGATAGTTTTTGTTCCATTCAGAATAAAACCGTCTGGCGACTTGGAGCGAACTTGATTGCTCAAAATCACTTTTCTTTCGTCTTGAAGAAACACAGCATCTTCGGCCTGCACCTCGGTTTTTTGCCCCTCTAAGTTATAAAAATAACTTGTCACTTTTTTGGAAACCATTTCGCGTTTGGCCAGGTGATAGACAGACTCTTGCGAAAGGCTTTCCATTTCCACCTTTCCCTCTTTCACAGAAACATACCTAGAATTCGACATGGCATAGTCGGGCACTTGAAGGCGACCGTTCCTTCCAGGAGTGAACCCATCCATTTCCCGTGGCCACAAAAACCAGACGGCGAAAAATACCAGAAGATAGGCGAAGCCATTGAGCCAACGACTCACCGTTTTTTTCCTTTTTTGGCTGGAGATTTTTTCCGAATCGCCACAAAAAGATCGGTGATCTCGCGAACACAGCCGAATCCACCCTGTCGTTTGGTGATGTAATGCACTTGATCTTTTACTTCTTGAGGAGCGTGTGGAGGAGTGGCTGCAAAGGCCACAGATCGTAGCACCGGAAGATCAAACAGTTCATCGCCAACGTAAGCACATTCCTCATCAGTGACGTTAAGATCGTGTTTGATTTGTTCATAGGGAACAATTTTATCTTCATTGCCAAAATAGGCGTGTCGAATACCCAGCACCTCTGCCCGCTTTTTGTGGCTAGTGAAGGCACCACCAGAGATCACACAAACTTCCATGCCTAACTTTTGGAGGGTGCGAATGCCAAATCCATCAATCACGGAATACATGGCGCCCCAACCCTGACCTTCCAGATAAAAAATTCTTCCGTCGGTCATTACACCGTCGATATCGAGAATGAGTACCTTAATGTTTTTCAGAACTGAATCCAGGGCTTTGCCACGTAGCTTTTTCGCTTTTTTCATATCCTCATTTTAGCGGATTACTTTGGCGATCGCTTCCAGTTTTTTGAAAAGATCTGGGGCCGACGCTAGAGGTAAGCAACTAGGGCCATCGCATTTGGCTTTTTCCGGATTCGGGTGAAACTCTAAAAAAACACCATCAGCGCCTGAAGCCACTGCCGCTCTGGCAAGAATCTCCACTCCGTCTCTTCTTCCACCGGTGGCCGTGTTGTCGCCACCATTTCCCTTACCCGCTCCAGGGAGTTGAACCGCGTGAGTGGCATCGATGGTAACAGGAGCACCCAAGGCCTTCATTTCAGGAATGCCTAACATGTCTACCACCAGATTGTTGTAACCGAAAGAAACGCCCCGCTCACACAAAATGGTGATATCACGAGAAGGAGCGGCTTCCTTCACTTTGAAAAGAATATTTTTGCAGTCCCAAGGAGCCAAAAATTGCCCCTTTTTTACGTGAAGCAAGCCGCCGCTTTTTTCCACAGCTCTTGCCGCCGCCACCACTAAATCGGTCTGTCGACACAAAAAGGCAGGGATTTGCACGATATCGGCCACCTTTGCCACCGTATCACATTGCTCAGGCTCATGAACATCGGTGATCACGGGAACTTGAAATTTTGACTTCACCTCTTCCAAAATCTTGAGGCCATCTTTCATGCCGGGGCCACGATAGCTCTTCACTGAGGAGCGATTCGCTTTATCGAAACTCGCCTTAAACACAAAATTTCGTCCCATGGATTTTAAAATTCTCTGAAGCTCTTGGGCTACTTCAAAAGCTAAACCTTGATCTTCCAATACGTTAATGCCAACAAGATACGCCAAAGGCGCATTTGAACCGATTTCCCAATTCCATTTCGATAACTTCATTCTATTTTTTTTCCTGAGGCATGGGGCTTTTCGACTGCATCACCCACGTTTTGTTTTCTTTCGTTAATTGAAAAGTATAGTCCATTCCATCGGGATGAAGAGTGAGCAAACACGCAAATTTTGCGCAGCGTTCAGCATCGACACCTAAATGCACGAGAGCAGGAGTGTATTTCCCCGTTTCGTTTTTGACCAAACTTTGACTGGTAAACACTTCGGTGAAAAATACTTGAACGTCTCTTGGCACTCCACTTTCTGGATTGCGATCAGGAACCACAATCAAAGCAAAAATCGCCACACCCCCGAAGAGAGAAAGGAAGCCAATGATCAAATATCCTACATAGGATTTTTTATCGATAACGCTCACTTTTTGCCTTTCTCTTGTAGCGAAGCCGCCACAAAGGATCGAAACAAGGGATGCGGAGCTAAGGGTTTCGATTTAAATTCAGGATGGAATTGGCAACCCACAAAATAGGGGTGGTCTTTTAATTCAATCATTTCCACCAATCCACCTTTGGAACCCAAACGAGAATCGCGGCAGAATCCGGAGAAGATCATACCCTTGGCGGCAATTTCATCTCGATATTTATTATTTACTTCGTACCGATGACGATGCCTCTCGGAAATCATGGACTTTTGGTAAGCATCGAAAGCTTTTGTACCCGTCATCAACTCACATTCCCACGCGCCTAAACGCATGGTTCCGCCCATCTTTTCCACATTCTTTTGCTCTTCCATAAGATCAATCACTAAATGATCGGCCTCTGGATCAAACTCCATGGAATTTGCGTCTTTCCAACCCACCACGTTTCTTGAATACTCAATCACAGCTACTTGCATGCCTAAGCAAATTCCAAAGTAAGGCTTTTTCTTTTCGCGGGCATATTTGGCGGCCGCAATTTTTCCTTCAATGCCTCTTGCTCCGAAACCGCCGGGAACCAAAATACCATCCACTGCCTTTAAGGTTTCCTCTACACTCTGCGTTTTCATCATTTCTTCGGCATCAATGAACTGCAGTTGAACCTTGCAATCATTGGCAATACCGCCATGAAAAAGAGCTTCGTTCAAACTTTTGTAACTCTCTTTGAGCTCTACGTATTTTCCCACCACCCCGATGGTCACGGTTTTTTTCGGGTTGTGAATCTTCTGGGCAATCTCTTCCCAAGGACCCACATTTGGGTTCGAAGTCCACATATTGAGAAGTTCCACAATTTTTTCATCCACACCTTCTTTGTGTAGTTTTAGGGGTACTTCATAAATGGATGTTGCGTCTTCAGCGGAAAATACGCGGCCTGCTTCTAGGTTACAAAAGAGGCCAATTTTGTTTTTGATCTCTTTGCTTAAGGGGCGATCGGTTCGGCAAAGCAAAATATCAGCATCGATACCTTCGTGTCGCAATTGAGCCACAGAATGTTGCGTAGGTTTGGTTTTTAGTTCACCGGCCGCTGCAATATACGGCACCAAGGTGAGGTGAACATACAGAACGTTTTCTCTTCCCATTTCGAACTTCATTTGACGAATGGCTTCGATAAAGGGAAGAGATTCGATATCGCCCACTGTTCCGCCCACTTCCACTAAAGCCACGTCGGCTCCATTGGCGGCGTCGTGAATGCGTCTTTTGATTTCATCGGTGATGTGGGGAATTACCTGTACAGTCTGGCCCAAATATTTTCCTTTACGCTCACTCTGAATAACCGTGTCGTACACCTGCCCGGTGGTGAAATTGTTTTTCCGTGAAAGCTCTACTCCACGAGTAAATCTTTCGTAGTGACCAAGATCTAGATCACACTCTGTTCCATCTTCCAAAACAAAGACTTCGCCGTGCTGAGTGGGATTCATGGTGCCAGGATCCACATTGATATAAGGATCCATTTTTAGAAGAGTGACTTTCACTCCTCTGGCTTCCAATAAGGCGGCAATGGACGCAGCGGCCAAACCTTTTCCTAAGGAACTCACCACTCCACCCGTTACAAAAATATACTTTTTCGACTTCGCCATTGCTTTCCTACTTTCCCCTCTTTGCCTTCGTCCTTGACGCTAAGAATTTTGCTCGCGAAACAGTTTTCGTGCTTTTTCTAAATCTTCCGCCGTATCCACGCTCTGTGATCCGTATGCTGTTTTGCCCATGCCAATTTTCACCCCGTGGAAAAGCGCACGTAGTTGCTCTAAGCTCTCAGCTCTTTCCATGAGAGGTGAATCTAAATTTGGAAACCGGAGCAAAAATTCTTTTTGGTAAACGTAAACTCCTAGGTGTTTGCCGTAGTGGGAATGATCTAGCAATTCATCGTCAGACACGGGATTTTGCCGAAAAGGAATTCCGTAACGGGAAAAATAAATGGCATCACCGGCGGCATCCACCAACACCTTCACGCAAGAGGGAGATTGAATTTCTTGAATGTCGGAAAAGCGCGTGAACGCGGAACCCATGAGCCGTCCCCCCTTCACCACCGGATTCATGGCAGCCTCTACCACGGCCGGGTGAATCACCGGTTCGTCGCCTTGCAAATTGATGATAATGGATTCTTTGAGGTCTTTTGCAAGATACGCCACTCGCTCGGTGCCAGAACGCAAGGCCTCTGGAGTCATTCGAGCTTCGAAGCCCGCCTTTTTTACCACTTGTATGATTTCATCGGAATCGGTGGCTACGAGAATTCTTGCCACGCCGCGAACTTTTCGGGCTTGCTCTGCCACCCGCACCACCATGGGTGCGCCCTCGATTTCGGCCAGCGCTTTTCTTGCCAATCGGGTACTTCCTAGGCGCGCCGGTATCACTAAGGCCACTTCACTCATGGAATTTTACTGTATCAGACTTTGTCTTTCCGTAAAGGAAAATGGCGGAGGTTGAAGAGAAAATGGGGCAAGAAATCCCTCTATTTTTCGAAGTCGATAAAATCTACAGATTCTTCCATTTGCATCACCGCATTAACTCGAAAAATGAGGGATGATTCTCATTTTTTCTCTGGGGGTGGAAGGAAAAGCTCTTCCACTCCTTTTTCTGCCGTAGGCAAGGTGTCTGCCGAGTTTGCATAGAGCACACGAATGGCTCCAGCGCCGTTTTTCATGGCTCCACGGAAGTTTTGACTCAAGTAATACGACAACACACCCAAAATAATCGATTCCAGGGCCTTTTCTCCAGCTTCTTGAGAAAGGTCACGGGCCTTGTGCAAGAGCTGCAAAGCCAACTCTCGATCGCCCGCCTCTAGGGCCTCTTCAGCCAACCGATAGTGCGCGAGGGCTTCCACTGTTTTGATGCTCATTTTTCCGAGCGCGAACAGTTGAGCCACTCCTACTCCAAAGCCCGTGGCATAAAGAACCATCTGGGCTCCCGCACGGCTCATGGTGAAGGCGCCACCGGCCAAGCCTAGAGCACCACCGGTGACGGCGGCCGTTAAGTAATCTTCTGCTGCATGAGACTTCCAAATTTCTATTCGTTTCATGAGCTCGCAATTAAGATCAGTGAAATTATTCTTACTCTGTTTGTCCGCTTCAGAGAGAATAAAATACGAATCTTGCACCATCATGGCAGCTGGAGCGCCGACGATACCCAATAAACTACCGGCTGCAGTTTCCGCTACTTTTATTAAAAGTCCTGCCACCACTGGGTTTGAAGACAATCCTCCAGCTGCAGCGCCGGCTCCACCGATTAAGGGACCAGAAACCACCATGGTGCCCACTAATACTCCTGCACCAATGGCACCAAGAGCAAAAATCGCCATTTTACGAGCAGCTGCCGCTCCTTTGGCATCGATGATTTGACCGTTGATCACTCTCCAACGGGAAAGAAAAGTAAACATTTCGGAAACTCGGGCAATCCCCTCGGCCTTTACCAATTCCCATTCTTCTTTGCTGGTTCCCTTTGGCGCCTTGGAGCGCGCCATTTTTTTGATGACGCTTTCCGTCATTTTATCTAGTGGATGACGAAGGTCGCCCGCCGTGGAACCGGTGAGCATGATGTGCTTCATGTGGTGATCAAACCAATAATAATCTTCGTCTTGAATTCCTTGGTAATGATCTTCGCGCAACAAAAGAGCCGCAAAATGACGAACTCTTTGCATGTCCACAATGCTTAGGACTCTTTCCCAATAGGTGGGAGAGATTTCAATGCGTTTAGCTTGTGGCCAATGCTTTTTTACGAGCTCTTGGAGTTTTTGTTCGAAGCTAGGTTTTCCGTAATGCCTTCTGAGATGAGAGAGCTGGGCGTGAAACATGGTCACATCGCCTTTTTCTTCGAACCTAAGATCTAAACTTACCGGGCAAGGTTTCGCTGCATCAGACGTTGCGGAAGCCCCAGAATCTGAGGAGTTTTGAGTAGCAGCAACTTTCTCGCCCTTCGTATTGGCTCGCGCTTCTGGAAGGAAGGGGCCTGCCATTGGTAGCAATAAAGAAAATATAGTTACATAAGAAATAGACTTCAACAGCATACGTTCACCTTCCACAGTCTCTGGCAAATTTCAGAGCAAGACGCCGGAGGTTTGCAGGTTTTAAGCCAAAGGAAGCAGAAAACGAGGAGAACGAGAAGTGTGCAAGATTACTAGAATATTTTTGCGGAAAAGGTTGTGGGTAAGAGTAGACCCAAATTCACCCTCAAAGAGGGCCTGTCAAAGAAATAGACGAGGGTTAAATTGTTCAACAAAAAACCCCCTGGCTTTGGGCCAGAGGGTTTCGGTTCACTGAGAGATAAATCTTGCGACTTGATTCTCCCATTTTGGTGCAAGTCCCCGCTTTGGAAACGCTACTTAGCAGGCTGAGAACTGGTATTCGTGCTCGTGCTAGTGTTTGTTACCGTACCGATCGGACTATATACCTCGGGTTTGTCGTCTTCAGAGCCACAAGCATCTTTCAGATCCAAGCGCATTTTTTTCAAGGCCGCTTGTAGATCTTTTTTGTCTTTTCTATCTAGCTTGTCTAGTTTCTTCGACTCCTCTTCAGACTCCGTTTGGTATTTCTCATTGAGAGCGTAAATATCCATCAGCTGCTTGAACAATGCATCTCTTTCTTCGTTCGTTAGCTTGCCTTGTTCCCAACATTTTCCAATTCTGGTTCCCAAATCCATGCCAAGCTCGTGCATCATATCGTTGGTCAGTTTCTTCCATTCTCTTCTTTCTTTCCCAGTATAGAACTCGGAGGCGAGGATCGCTTTGTTAGATTCCTTAACCAAAGCAACGTGTTCCTCCGGCGTAATTCCGTCCACTTTCGCTTTGGTAAGATTTTCTTCGAATGCCTTGATTCGAGCATCAATCATTACTTTTTCTTCTTCACTCACTCGCCCCTTGGCAATTCCAGCGGCCAATTGAGATTTCATTCGTTCAAGGCGTTTCTCTAGGTCAATTTGGTTACTCTTGAGTGCGAAAATTTCCTGAGAGTTCTGCTTTTGCAATTCACGTAGCTTTACGCGTTCCTCTTTGGAAAGCTTTTTGTCTTCCATGGCCTCAGCAAAAAAGTCTTTTATTTTCTGTCTGGAGGCACGCACCTTTTCTTGCTCTTCAGAAGTTAACTTGCCGTTCAATACGCCCATCCCAATTCGCTTCAATTGGTTATCCATTACTTCTTTGTGTCTTGCGGCAGGCTTCTTTTTGTCTTTCGCTGGTAGTTCACAAGTTGAGGGATCGGTAGCACAGGCTCCCTCATCGGTGACGGTCATGTTAACGTCGGTGACCTCTTGTGCAAAAGATGCTGGTGCCAAGATCACACTCATCATTCCAATATAACTAAGCACTTGTCGTGTTCGCATAGACTCCCCCAAAAATTTGAACCAAGCTCTTAAACGGCCAAAATCGAAAAGATCTGAAATGGTTATTTTTAGTGAGGTATCTCCTTACGGATACAGCTAAGGGTTTTCAGATAGGATGCAAGAAATCCTATTGTTCTATTGAATAGAAACGCCCATTGGAGAAACGTAACAAGGTTGAGGGATCGTATGATCCACATAATAACAATTTCCAGAGTCATAGTTTTGAGGCCCAGTGAGTATTTGCCCATTGTTGCCGGTTTGAATTGGCGAAACAAAAATTCTATTATCTCTGTAGAGCCAGGTGCCTTGATCATCAAAAGCACTACCTTGGTCCGTTGCCACTCCCCAAACTGTACCGGTGTTCGGATCCACCATGGGTCCGCCCGACATCCCACCCACTGACGTATTAGCAGTAGGGCAGTCTAGAACATAATAACCGCTTTTATCGCCAGCCCCATAACCAAGAAAGGAACAACTCATGTTTACGTAGTTGCTGCCATAGGTAGATACTGGATGACCTGCCAACACAAACTCTTGACCTACCTTCGGATTGGCCTCTCCTGATTTTACTGGAAGTGCCGGACCGTAACCTGACTTATAAGTTACGACGTCATGTTTACGATCCATCGTCTCGATAGATTCTATCGAAAGGGTATCTTGCTGATCTCCTCGAATATCTCCTGCCGGTGAGGCCTTGAGATCTTCCATTCCGTTGTTATTGGGATCGTAAAAATCATCTAAGACAACATGTCCTGCGGTTACATTTTGATAAATTGGCTTCCCGTCCGGACCTATTGTTTTTACCCGAAATCCAGATCCCACTCGATCCGAACGACTAGCGAAGAACACACTCTCTTTCAAACTCTTATCAAGATCACTTATGTTACCCCCAATTGGACAGGTACCTATTTCTGGTTGCGCACCATTTAACTTTCCAGGCCGAACTTTAACAACATCACTTACTTCCTCTGTGCCGGCAGTTCCCAATCGATTTAAAGTACGAAGAGTTTGTGCTCGCATTTGTTCGAATTTTTTCTTCTGTCCTCCAAAAAATTCCGTTAAGTGTTCACCTTCCTGTTTCATCTTTAGTAATTCTTGGTAAATTTTTCTTTGGTATATACTATCAAAGGCATTCAATTCATTTTGAGAGGCCAGACAATCGGTGAGTACCTTTTGTATCTTTTGCCTCTCTTGTGAACCTAAATTTTTTCTGAATTTTGGATCTGACAACCTATTGTTCATTGCCACTGGCAACCTCGAAACCTCTTTGGCAATTGAATTCTTTATGTCGGTGAACATCGCGTCGCTTTGAGAATTTGAAGAATTATCCTTAGATTCCTTGGTGTATTTCTCTAACCTAGAAGTCACCGACCATGCTGATTTCTCTAGAATTCCATATGTACAAACGAGTCGTAGATTGATCGCGTCTAGGCTACGTAAAGCCTCTAAATCATCCAAACTAGTTTGAGTATTCTTCAACGTCTCTTCACTCTTTTTTGCTTCTGAGGAATAGAAGTGACAGATCTTTTTTGAGACTCCGAGATAAATTTCGTAACGCTCACATGACTCAAAGTATCGACTTTGGAGTTCATTTATTAGATTCGAATCCCATGGCGCATTAAATGCTAGAGCTATTTTTTCGCAAATTCCCAGCCTTTGCCACAATCTAGTATAAGTGGTTCTGTAAAGCTGACTACTTTCAAAGCAATTCGTTTTCAGTTGATCTGTTCGTCGCTTTAAATCCTCCGAAAAAGATGGAATACCAGCGATTCCAGAACATGATTGTGTCGATGGATTCGACTGCCCTTGTCCTACGGTTGATGCAGAGGCAGTCGTTGAGTCAGAGATGAATTGAGAATCATAAAAAATGAAAGCAACGATCAAAACCTTGATGAGAAAGATACTCATACACTATGCCGCAGGTTTTTTCCCTTTAGCCGCTTTTTGTTTCTCTAATAGCAAATGATAGTACTGCTCTACGGTAACCCCAGACTTAGCGGCCCCTTGTTGCAAACTCTGTTGCTGTTGTGGATTCAATTGTGCCATGGCTGCGCGAATGGCTTGAATGGCTTGGGGACTTAAGGCCGGAACTCCAGGCGCTGCTGCACCTGTGGCCACTGACGGAGAGCCACTGCCTTGGGGATTTGTTCCCACACCGGCGGTGTGGCCCGCGGAATTTCCAGCACCGTGTCCACTGCTATGACCACCGGCAACCGCTTTTTGTTTCTGTGGCTTTCCAAATTTCGCAATGTCGAAATGCAAACCATTCACGGCAAATTCTTCGTAGAACGTGGGGATATTTCCCATGCCCCTCATCTCACCTAAAATTTTGTGATCTTCCGTCATCCCCGTTTGCACGAATTTAAAAATATCTTGGGTCTCGTAGCGGCCGTGTTCATCCACACCCAACACTTCTGAGATATGCGTAATCTTTCTTGATCCATCGTGGAGACGCTTTGCCTGCACCACGAGGTGAACAGCTCCGGCGATTTGTCTTCTGAGGGCAGCCAGAGGAATGGTGGTGTCTCCCATGGTGGCAAGGGTTTCTAAGCGTACAAGTGCATCTGTTGGAGTGTTGGCGTGAGTGGTTCCCATGGATCCACCGTGACCCGTGTTCATCACCGTAATCAAATCCAGAGCCTCGGCGCCCCTTACTTCTCCCACCACAATTCTATCGGGACGGAGTCGCATGGCAGAGCGAACAAGATCGCGAATCGTCAGTGCACCTTTTCCTTCGTGGTCGGCGGCTTTGGTTTCAAAGCACACCACGTGTGGAGCGGTGATTTGTAATTCGGAAGCGTCTTCCACCACCATCAATCGTTCTTCTTTGGGCAATAAGCCCCCGAGCAAATTGAGGAAGGTGGTTTTTCCGGAACCCGTACCGCCGGATACAATAATATTTTTCGCCAAGGTCACACATAGAGTTAAAAACTCGGCACCTTCCGCAGAAATGGAGCCAAAGGAAATCAATCTTTCAAAGGAAAGATCGGCGGCCTTAGAAAATTTTCGGATGGCCACGGTGGTTCCCTTCCGGGCCGAAGGTGGCAATACAGCGTGAATACGAGATCCATCGGGCAAACGAGCATCTAGCTGCGGATGCTGACTATCAATCTGTCGCTTCACGAATTGAGCAATGTTACGAACAGCCGCTTGAAGGGCTCCTTCATCGTGAAACTTTGCTTCGGTTAAGGTAAGTCGTCCTTTGCGCTCCACCCAGATCTCCGCCGGACCATTAATGAGAATTTCGGTCACGGAAGGATCGTCCAGGTATTCTTTCACCGGCGCAAGAAAGACGGCTATACTTTGGTCAAAAACACCCACTCTTAGTCCCTCACCACCAACGAACCTTGGATTTCTTGCACTGGACAGTAAAATTTATATTGGCCCGCTTTCGTAGGAAGAAAACGAAGTTCTTCCACTTGCTGAGGCGCCACACCTTTGCGAAGAGCAAAGTCGTCCATCACCACACAAAGCGTTTTCGAAGAAGCACTGGTGATGAACAAACGCACAGGAATATTTCTTCGAACGATTAAGCGAGAAGGTAAATATCCAACGTCGGTTGCCACAAGAGCAATTTCTTGCACTCCGTTTTTGTAAACTTCTTCAGGCTTCACTGCTTCTTCTCGAATGTTCACCAATTCGTCTTTCGATCGATAGGTTTCCTTTTTCTTGGGCACATCGGAATAGCCACTCTGTGGAGGCGCAGCGCCCGAGAGCAGAACAAAGCTCAAGGCCAAGCAAAGGGGAAATAGATGCTTCATAAGTAGACTCCTCTAGTTTGCGTATCGGTAGGACTTGGAAAAAACCGAAGAAAAACTGATAGATCGGCCTAATCGGCAGTATGAATTTGTCGAATACGAGAAAAAACTCTGAAGAGTCGCCACCTGTCACCGGTTAGGAATTCTTGAAACCATGGAAATGGTTGATTTTTTGAAATCGACTCAAATAAGTCAACTACATGCCGATACCTCATTAGAGAGATCTCGGCCAAAAGAGTTCTCCAATGAGGACCTGAAATACCGTGAAGAAAAAGAAATCCGCAAAAGTGAAACACAAAAAGATTCGCCTCGCCTTCCCCCTCTACGTAAAAAGAATCAAAGGAAAAGGCTGGGCCGTATTTTGTTCCAGTCCCATCAAAAAGGGACAAATCTTTGAACGTTGTCCGTATATTTATTTACCGGCGAAATTTTGGAATCGGCTTAGTGACACTCCCATCGAACCCTATCGATTTAGTTATCATGGATACTCTACAGCCGTGCTCCTTGGTTATGGGTCCCTATACAACCATTCTCACTCGGAAGACGAAATCAATTGTGAATGGGAATTAGATCGAAAGAAAAAACTCTATTATTTCACCGCCACCAAAGACATCCCCGCCAATACGGAAATTTGTCACGATTATTCTTGGGAGCCAGAAGACTTTCCTCGCTGGGGAATTCCTGCACCAAAGCCTGCGAAATCCTCTAGCAAGTCCAAAGAACAAACCAAGCGGAAGAAGAGATCTCAAAAGAAGAAGTGATTCTGAAAGATTCTCGCACCGTAAAATTTTCGCGAAGAATTATTTTCGCGATGAAAAACTTTCTCGATAAAAAATTTGTCTGCGACGAAAAGCTCTTCCGCAACGAAAATCGAGAAAATTACTGTTGAATCATGCTGCCCACAGGATTGCCATTAGCATCACAGGGCGGAGCCATTTGTGCTTCGATCTGCACCCATTGTCCTTCGCGGTCACGGTTAGAAATGGGTTGGCACTGAAAAATAAAAGTGTCTTCCGCGGGGCATCCGTTCATTGCGGGCACCCTTACTTGTCCGCGGTTAGGGGCGAGCATTTCCACGTTCACCCATTCGCCTTGGATAATTTGTTGTGGCGGACAAACTGCATCGGGTAGATACGCTCTAGGTTGAGAATCTTCCTCGTACCCGGCCACTCCGTTTGTTGCGTTGGAATTGGTAAATCCCTCGGCTGAAGTGTTCATGCCACCCGCCCCGCCTGAAGCAATTTGCCGTTGGCTGGCTTGATCGTGAGTGAGGCATTCGGTTAGCGCCCAAACGCCTCCTCCTCTTTCACAAACCACCGCTTGGCTCAGTTGAAGGTGGGGAGTCACTAGGGATTCCTTGGACCATTCCTCTGCGGGAGACTTTCCGTCATCAAGAATTACTTTGGCGAAAATACGAGCAGAACGGGTGTGATCGCAGGGACCATTGGGACTACAAACAGGTTCCCATTTTGTTTCCACTCTCACGGCACATTCCGGCGAAGGAAATCCCAAACAGCCCATGCCTTGGGCATTTAATCCGGAGGCAAAGTTTAGCTGCGAGAGAGGTCCCTCTCCATCGTAAGCAATAAATACGCCCCCTTGACCTTGGCAGTTGCCACTGGAAGACAACATACAGCCAAAGGCATTGGGATTTCTTTCCACCGACAAAGACCAATTTTGTGGATTTAAAAATGCTTGTTCCATCCGAGCTTTGGAGGAATCAAAAATCGCCCGGGCTTGCTGTTGCTCCTGTTCAGTCTTAGAGCCGGAAGCAAAAAAATACACCGCGCCCACTAGCCCAAAAAAGGCCACGGCCAAAGAGAGGATTAGAGTGAAGCTTCCGTTTTGGTTTCTCACTCTTGCTGTATCGGAAGCTCAAGCGAAGAGTTTTACCTGTTAGGCGAGAATCTAGGGGGATTTCTAGAGGGAAAATGTGTTTTCTAAGGGTTAGAAGAAAATTCCAGGAACAGAAACCTTTTGGTATGGCAAGGAATCCCATGTTTTGGGGCGTTTTTCTGGACTAGTTCCATCGGCCTCTGGAGAAAGGCGGCCGAGATACAAAAGTTCTTCCTCGATTCGAAAAATCCCGTAGCGCTTTTCTCCTTCAGCGGGAACTCGAATGTTCCCTCCGGGAAATTCACATTTCTGGCCAGAGACATTTTGAAACTCCATCAAACGCCATTGAGTTTTTCCGCAGAAAGATTGCTGGTTCATCCATTGAAGGGCGGCTTCGGACAAAGGACGCAGCCGTACGGATTGAAACGTAAAGTCCATGGAATGTCCGGGTGGATCGAGTTGCTCAATTGACTCCGGCGCCACGGAAATCTCAGATGGTTCGAGAGACTCCAACTTCCTCACCATGAATTGTCCATCGCTGGAAAATTCCAAAAAACCTTGCTCACAGTTTTCATCTAGGAATTTGGTTTCCACAAAACGAACGGAAGATTCGTGGAAAATTTCTTTTCGCACCATGGACTGCTGACACGGCTGCACCCAAGTGCCTTGGAGCAGCTGCACAAGCAAGAGCGTTAGTCCGTAACCCAAAACTCCACCTCTCCCAATTGATCGAATCGTCCACGCACCCAATCACCGGCACTCAGACTTACGGCGGCGGTGGCTCCGCCGGCCAAAACAATGGAACCGGCAGGCAACACTTCACCCTCTTGATTCAACAGGGCCACCAAATCGGCCAACGAACGAGCGGGATTGCCCAGAATGGCGGCGGAGGATCCAAACTGTACGGGTTTTCCATTGAGCTCTAAAGCGATGCCTAAATTATCTAATCCACGAACGTCTCCTGGTCGAAGTTTTTGTTTTCCTAAAACAAAACCCGCGGAAGAACAGTTGTCGGCCACCACATCGGGCAATTGGAAATCGTAATTTTCAAAACGAGAATCGATGATCTCCAGTGCTCCCATCACCCATTTCACGGAATCTAAGCATTCTGAAACAGAGGGCGTTCCAGACAATTCTTTTCCCGTGAGAAACGCAATTTCTGGCTCCACTTTCGCTTGAATCCGGTTCGACAAAACCAGTTTTCCGCCATCGTTCACTTCCATGGCATCGGTCAAAAATCCGTGAATGGGGGCATTGATTTTCATCTGCTGCATTTTCGCAACGGAAGTCATGCCCATTTTTCGGCCCACTACTTTGGCGCCGGATTTCTGGTGCAGCTTTAAAAGTTCTCGTTGAATTTCATAGGCCACGTCTAAGGAAAATCCGCCCGTTTTGGAAAAACGGGGCAATGCTTGTTTTTCTCGATCGGCCTTAAAGAGTTTTTCTGCAATTTCTTTGGACTTCATTTTTTCTTCTCCAAGTTTCGCCGATGCTTACGCAGTTTTTGTCAGGTCCGTGGTGAAAGTTTTTTCTCGCTCTCGCTCCATAGGGAATTTTCTCTCCCTTTCGAGCGTTTTTCCTATTCACCGAAATAGCAATGCACCGGTGAAAATCCCGCGATGGCCACTTCCACATAATCTCCTGCTTGCACAGGAACCACCGGACCAAAGGCCCCCGACAAAATTACTTCACCGGCCAAAAGGGGCACTCCCCATTTTCCCAGGGTATTGGCTAACCATAAAACTGCATTCACTGGATGGTCTAAACAAGCGGCTCCGCATCCGGTGGAAACCACCTGACCGTTCACTTTCAAGCTCATGCCAGCGGTTCGTAGATCTCGTTTGCCCAAACGCTGCGGTTCCGTACCCAAAACGTAAAAGGCGCTTGAAGCGTTATCGGCCACGGTGTCTTGGATTTTGATTTTCCAATCCTTCACTCGAGAATCAATCACTTCAATGCAAGGCAACAGAAAATCCGTGGCGCGAATCACATCGGCGGCGGTGAGGTTAGGACCCTTAAGATCTTTCTTCAACACAAAGGCCAATTCCCCTTCCACTCTTGGCAAAATCATTTTGGATCGGGAAATGGATTCGCCTAGAGGAACTTCCATTTGAGACAAAAGGTAACCAAAATCTGGCTCCGATACACCGAGTTGCTTTTGCACGGCCCTAGAGGTGAGACCGATTTTCTTACCAATGAGGCGGCCCCCTTCTTGTGAGAGTCGTGCGTTAAGGTTAATCTCGGAAATGCCATAAGCGTCATTTAAGAGAATTTCCGATCGCTCCGTGAGGGGCGAAACGGGACTAACTTGAACTCGGGCCCGAAATAATTCGTCGGCCAATCGAGCCTGTTCGATGCGAGTGATGCTCATGGTGGCACTTTAACAAAGCGAAGGGAATTTGACGATGCCCAACTATGAAAATTTAGAACTCAAAGAATTAAACTACAATTCTTACCTCAAAGTGCCCGAACTTTTGTCTCTGCAAAAAGAGCTTTCTCAACCTCCGCACCACGACGAAATGTTTTTCATCATCATCCACCAGGCGGCGGAACTTTGGTTCAAACTCATGCGTCATGAGACCGAAGCCGTAGTGAAAGACCTTCAATCGGGCTCCATTTCTCGGGCCTTAAAAAAATTCCGTCGCATTGTGGGCGTGATGGATTTGATGGTGAAGCAAATTAATCTTCTGAACACATTAACCCCCGTGGAATTTGCCGGATTTCGCGATCATCTGCGTCCAGCCTCGGGCTTTCAGTCCATTCAATTTCGAGTGATGGAATTTCTCTTCGGTATTCGAGAGCCCTTCTTTTTGCAGTTTTTCGACAAAGACCCTGAGAAAAAAGCAGAGCTAGAAAAAATCCGAAAAATCCCCTCAGTATACGACGAATTCGTGCGTGCCTTAGCCAAGGCAGGGTTTTCTGTTCCCTCTAGCCTTCTCCAGCGAGACGTGTCGGAAGGATGGAAGCATTCCGATGAATTGGTGCAGACAATCAAAACGATTTATGAAAACCCCAAAGACAATTACCACTGGGTGCTTTTGTTCGAAACCATGTTGGACTTTGACGAAAAATTCTCCATTTGGAGAAACGTGCATATGCTGATGGTAGCTAGAACCATCGGCATGAAAACGGGCACCGGTGGCAGTGCTGGCTATAAGTTTTTAGCCTCTCGCGCAGAGTACAAATTTTTCCCCGAACTTTGGGCCGTACGCACCGAAGTGGGGGGCGAATACGGCGGAATTTAACGCTAAATGCCATGCGTCTTTTTGCGCTAGGGTATGGCCAAGATGCGCGTATTAGTCACCGGAGGGGCGGGATTCGTTGGATCTCACCTGAGCAAATACTTTCAAGAGGCGGGCTTTCAAGTCACGGCCTTTGACAATCTCAAACGAAGAGGTTCAGAAAGAAACCTTTCTGAATTTAAAAGTCGGGGAATTTCCTTTGTTCATGGCGACATTCGCCAAGCCTCTGACCTTCAGGATCTTTCCGGAAATTTCGATCTCCTGGTGGAAGCATCGGCCGAACCCAGTGTTCACGCGGGCACGGAAGGGTCTCCCAAATACGTGATCGATACGAACCTCACGGGCACCTATCACTGTTTGGAGTTTGCACGTCAACGAGCTGGCGGATTCTTTTTTCTCTCCACCTCCCGAGTCTATTCCATCGCTCCTTTAAGCCAAATTCCGTTGTCAGAGGAATCCACTCGCTTTACTGTAAAAACCAAAGGCGCTGGCTTTTCGGAAAAAGGAATTGCCGAAACTTTTCCCACTCACCTACCTCGCTCGTTTTATGGCGCCACCAAATTGGCGTCGGAGTATTTGGTGCAAGAATATGCCGCCACCTACGGACTTCCTTCACTCATCAATCGCTGCGGAGTAATTGCGGGGGCTGGTCAGTTCGGAAAACTAGACCAAGGTGTATTTACACTTTGGATTGCCAATCATTTTTACCAAAAGCCTTTAAAGTATACGGGATTCGGTGGCACTGGAAAGCAAGTGCGCGATCTTTTGCATCCCAGCGATCTTTTTGCCCTTCTACAAAAGCAAATTCCGCATCTGAAAGAAAAATCCGGACAAGTCTTCAACGTGGGCGGAGGAAATTCCGGAGCCGTTTCCCTCCAAGAGTGGACATCCCTAGCCACAGAAGTTACGGGAAAATCGTTGTCCATTGCTTCAGATCCCAAAACAGCTTCCGTGGACATTCCCTACTACGTGAGCGATCACTCTCTTGCTTCGGAAACATTTTCGTGGAAACCAAAAACAACGCCTAAGGAAATTGCCATCGATATTTGCCGTTGGATGGAAAAAAATAAGGAAGTGCTAAAAAGCATTTTTTAGAAAGATCGGAAACGTTTTTTTAACGAAGGACTTTTAAAGGAAGATTTATGTCAGTTGCCATTGTCACAGGATCGTCGGGTTTGATTGGAAGTGAAACGGTAAAATTCCTCATTGCTCAAGGCATGGAAGTGGTGGGCATCGACAATAACCTTCGAGAATATTTTTTTGGGCCCGATGGATCCACCCGTTGGAATACGGAACAACTGAAAAAATCCCTAGGCGCAAAGTTTCATCATGAAGGCTGCGACATTCGCGATCAGGCAGCCATGGAAAAGATTTTTGCCAAATACGGAAAATCCATTTCCTTCGTGGTGCATGCGGCCGCTCAGCCAAGCCACGATTGGGCAGCCAAAGAGCCCTACACAGATTTTACAGTGAACGCCAACGGAACGCTTGTGATGTTGGAGAGCACAAGAAAGTTTTCCCCTCAGGCTACCTTTGCGTTTACCTCCACCAATAAAGTCTACGGCGATAGTCCAAATTTCTTGCCTTTGGTGGAACAAAAAACCCGCTGGGAACTTGATACCACTCACCCTTATGCGGAATTTGGCATCGATGAACATTTCACCATCGATCAAAGCAAACATAGTTTGTTTGGTGCCAGCAAAGTGGCTGCCGATGTTCTGGTGCAAGAATATGGTCGCTACTTTGGCCTAAACACCGGAGTGTTTCGAGGCGGATGCTTAACGGGCCCAGCCCACTCTGGCGCAGAACTGCACGGATTTTTAGCCTATCTCGTAAAATGTGTGATCACTGGAAAGCCCTACACCATTTTTGGTTACAAAGGAAAACAGGTCCGCGACAACATTCATTCCTATGATTTGGTAAATGCTCTTTGGCATTTTCACCAAAAGCCCAGAGCCGGCGAAGTTTACAATATGGGTGGCTCTCGCCATAGCAACTGCTCCATGCTGGAAGCCATTTCCACCACAGAAGATATGGTTGGAAAAAAACTCAACTTCACCTTGTCCGATCAGGCAAGGTCTGGCGATCACATCTGGTGGATTTCTGATGTGAGAAGATTCCAATCTCATTACCCGAATTGGAAATACAAATACGGGATGCGTGAGATCTTAAAAGAAATCGTAGAAGCATCTTTAGAAAGATACTCTTCCCTAGAAAGACACCCCTCCCCCGAGAGAACTTCGTGAAACTATCTGTCGTCATTCCTGCCTATAACGAAGAAGGCTGCATCGAATCCACGGTGAGGGCGCTGGCCACCACCCTTGGGAAAGAAGGCATTGCCCACGAAATCGTGGTGGTGAACGACAATTCCAAAGACGGCACCCAAGAAATCTTAGATCGCTTACAAAAAGAAATTCCCACCCTTGCTCCACAGTTTAACCCCGGCCCCAACGGATTCGGCATGGCCGTTCGAAAGGGATTAGAACATTTTACCGGAGACGCCGTGGCCGTATATATGGCCGATGCCTCTGACCGACCGGAAGATCTAGTGCGCTTCTATCGAACAATGCTAGAGAAAAAAGTAGATTGTGTGTTTGGCACTCGCTTCCATCCCAAATCGAAAATTGTGGATTACCCTCCCTTCAAACTTTTTTTGAACCGTTTGGTCAATGCTTGGATTCGTTTGCTATTTGGCCTTCGCTATAACGATGTGACCAATGCTTTTAAGTTGTATCGGCGTCCAGTGATTCAAGGAGTGAAGCCCTTTTTGAGTCCACACTTTAATTTGACGGTGGAGCTTCCTCTAAAAGCCATCGTTCGCGGTTATTCTTTTGCCATTGTTCCAAATGATTGGATCAACCGGAAAACCGGCGAATCAAAATTGAAAATTAAAGAAATGGGAAGCCGCTATCTCTTCATCATTCTGTACTGCTTGATTGAAAAATGGTTTAGCCGAGGCGACTACCGTAAAGTTTCGGAGGAAAGTTGAATCGATCGCACCTTGCCGGATTCTTTTTTTTCTCCCTGGCCCTAGCCTTTTCTTTTTATGGGTTCACTGTGGGCTTTTCTCATTCGCTCTACGACGAGCACAGCTTTCGCCAAACGCAAACCGCCATCACCGCCTATTTTCTCACCAAGGGTGGAGCTTTTTTTGCCTATGAAACTCCCCTATTGGGCCCTCCTTGGACCATCCCCTTCGAATTGCCCATCTATCAATGGATAGTGGCAAAGTTTCATGCGCTTAGTTCTTTCTCTTTGGAAGAAAGTGGACGCATCATAGGAAGATTCTTTTTCTATCTCACTCTTTTTCCCCTCTATTTTCTTTTTCGCTCGCTTCGCATGCATCCCTTGAGTTGCTGGGCCGGACTCACGCTCTATCTTTTGAGCCCTTTGTATCTTTTTTGGTCGCGCACCTTTTTGATTGAATCTACGGCTCTCTTTTTTGCTGTATCGTATTTTGCTTTTTTTTTGAGTGGGTGGAAAAACGCTTCTGCACTCACGTTGCTTGGAATGGCCATCTGTGGAATTTTAGCTGGCACGGTGAAAGTGACCACGGCCTTTACCTTTTTTCTCTTTGCCGGTTTTCTCTACCTTTCTCTTTGGAAGAGCCCAAAAAATTGGAAAGAAACGTATCGAAGGAATCTGCTGCTAGGACTATTTGCCTTCGGTATTCCGGGAATTGCCTCTCTTGCCTGGATTCAATATTCCGATCTGCAAAAGTCTCTCTCTGGCTTGGCAGAATTTATCCGCTCCAAAGAGCTTGAGGCTTGGAACTTTGGCACCTGGGCTCAGCGAGTGAGCGGTGACACTTGGTATATGTTCTTTCGAAAGACCCTGCACGATTCCATCGGACACCGAACCACCTTCTTGCTTTCTCTTGCCATTCTTCCGCTTTTACCCAAAAGAAGTGTGGCCCTAGCCTTGGCCTGTTTGCTGGCTTTTTTAGTAGCCCCCATGACCTTCACGAACCTACACATTGAACACACCTATTATTGGTATGCGAACGGCATCTTTTTACTGATTTATTTAGCGGTGGTGTTGAATGGAGTTTGGAAGTTAGAAAAAAAATGGAAATCCCTTCTTTTTGCCGCATTGTTTTTCACGGCTGCTGGCCTTAGCGTTCGAGAATATTCAAAATTTTTCCTTGAAGTGCAGAAGCGAAACGACCAAGGCATTGCCCATAGCTTTCAGAAACTGAGAGCGGCCTTACCTGAAGACGACGTTGTGGTGTTTGTGGGGGCCGATTGGTACCCGGCCATGGCTTGGGAAGTGAAACGTAGATCCATTATGGTAAGAACTTCTCCCGGCATTGCCTCAGAGGCCTTTCGCGAAAGCTTAAGGAAGCTGAAAGAAGAAAATAGAAAAGTGGGCGCCGTGGTGGAATGCAATTTAGAGGGAAAAAACGCCACGCAAGAACAAGAATGGATACGAAAATATTTCGTTTTAGAACCCCAGCCTTTTGAGAAAAACATTTGTCTGCAATATTTGGTACGATCTAGTGCGGAGATTTTATGAGATTTGATGTCTTTTTTTCTATCTGTCAAACCCCTGTGCGAGGGTATACCCCCTCTGAACGAGTGATGTTTCAAAACTTTTTCTCTCAAGCGGAGCTAGCCGATTCCTTGGGCATAGGCACCGCCTGGGTGGCGGAAACTCATCTTTCCTGCCAAGTGCAAAAAAAGAATCCCGGCGCAGTGATTCCCCACTTCGAGGGAGAGATCGGATTAAACACCGATATTTTGCAGGTGGCTCATCTGTTGTTTGCTCGCACCAAGAAAATGCATGTGGGATCTGCCATTCGAAACATTCAATGCAATGGTGGCCCCATTGCCCATGCCGAAGCGATTCGAACGTTTTTGACTCTTCACAGCTTAAACCAAGACGAAAACCGTCAATTAGACATTGGCTTTGCTTCTGGTCGTTTTCCCTTTTCCAATGTTCCCTTTGGAATTTATCCTCGAAATTCCGTGGAAAAAGCAGCATGGCCAGTTCTTCGAGGAAAAATCTTTCAAGAAGGCACGGAAATTTTTCTTCGTCTCTTGAAGGGGGAAATCTTAGGATCGAAAGACGTTCGTCCCAAAGTTTTGAAATCCACAGATTTTCGAACGCCAGAAGATTGGGCGAAGGTGCAAAAGGAGGCGGGCATTTCAGGAAACGAAATGGAGATTCCTCCTTTTTGGAAGTTTGATCCGGTGGGCGTGATTCCCTTTGAAGCGCCCTTAGAACTTCTTCGTTTGACAATTGGTTGCCATGATCTAGAAACACAAATCTATGCCAATCAGTTTTATCCTTGTGGCGTATTTAATCTTTCTATCACTCCCGCCCCACAAATCGAAAAAACCCACGAGGCCATGAAAAAATATTTTCATCCCTTGGGTGGGCAATGGACGAGGAATCATATGCCTCGCACCGTTTTGGTATTTTTGGATTCCAACCGCCAAAAGGCCCGCGAGCAAGCACAAGAGGCCATGGAAAACTATTGGAAAGCCATTGAGGGAACTTTGGATCCGGAAAAAGTGCGAAACGCCGTGGACAATGCTCTTGTGGGCGATGTGGAAGAAATTCGCGCCGAGATGCAGAAGCGCTTTCATCCTGACGACCGCTTAATGCTTTGGTTTGATTTCAATAATCACGACAACGATGCCGTAAAACTTTCTATGAAATCCTTCATGGAAAAAATCGCCCCCCATTTTTGATTACTATGAAAAACCAATCGAAACTTTTTTATTCAGTTAAGAACCAGATGACTACTCTATCTGGTGTTCATTAGTCATGAAAGGTATTACATTTTTGAGATGAAAGTAGCAGTACTTACACCAAACTGGAATGACTGGGAGTCGGTGGCTCTTTTACTTAGGGATTTAGATAAAGAATTTTCAAAAACATCCCACATAGTTTCGGTCTTCATAGTGGACGACGGTTCATTCCAGAAAGAACCCGAGGCATTTAGAAGAAAATACTCGTCGATAGAATTTATTGAAATTATCTACCTAAATGGAAACTTTGGTCACCAACGAGCGCTGGCAATTGGCATTGGCCATCTTCTAGATCATAAAACAGAATTCGATGCCATCTTAGTGATGGATTCTGATGGAGAGGACTCTCCAGAGGCTGCACGAAAAATGGTACATATAGCAGCATCAAAGAACCAAAACTTCCTTGTCGCAAGTCGAGCAAAGCGAAACGAATCTTTTGTATTTCGATTGAGCTATTTTTTTTACAAAATGTTTTTTTATCTTGGTACCGGAAAGATTATGGACTTTGGAAACTTCATGTTTTTTAGAAAGGAAGTCCTACAGACAATCGCCTTTTCCCAGCATACAGGAAGTCACCTAGCTGCCAGCATCTTAAAGTCGCGCTTGTCCTATGAATCTGTTCCATTCAATCGTGAAAGTCGGTACCTTGGTAAATCGAAAATGGGATTCGTAGGGCTCATCGTTCATGGTTTAAGTGCAATCTCAGTTTTTACAGAGGTCGTGCTCTCGCGCTGCTTAGTCGCATTAGTTACATTGAGCTTTTCAACCATTTGTGGAATGCTGTTAGTTTTTTGTATTCGAATTTTTACTGATCTAGCTATTCCAGGGTGGGCAACTTATGTTTCCCTAGTTCTATTAGTGCTATTGGTTCAAAGTTTACTAGGAATCGTATTTTTATGTTTTTTAGCGCTAACTAGTCGACAATCGAATCCGTGGATTCCCGCACTTCACTACAAGCCATTTATATTAAAAAGCGAAAGATATTAGTTGTGCATCCATCGTACATTGGCAAAGAACTTGAGTTGTTCCAATATGCTAAAAACTGGAAAAATTATTTGAAAAAAAAAATCAGTCCCCATCTCAAAGGACACGTACTAGAGATAGGTGCGGGAATGGGCTCGAACACGAAAATTTTATCTCAATCGAATCCAAATATAACATCTTGGACCTGCCTGGAGCCCGATGAGAAGTTAGCAAAACAAATTGATAAACAAATCAAAGGACTTTCCAGAGTAATCGTTGGTACGAGTACCGATTTAAGAGAGACGGACCAATTTGATACTGTAGTTTATTTGGACGTAATCGAACACATTAGCGACGAAGCCAGCGAGCTAAAAAGAATCTCGGATTTTTTGAAACCAAATGGAAAACTAATCGTAGTGTCTCCAGCCCATCAAAAGCTTTTTTCAGAATTCGATAGGAAAATCGGTCACTACCGTAGATATTCTAAAAATAGTCTTTTAGCGGTTGTTCCCGATTGTCTCAAAATAGAAAAAATTGAATATTTAGACTGCCTGGGCTTCTTTTTGTCTTTAGGGAATAGGCTTCTTTTTAAAATTTCAGAGCCGAGCAAAACTCAAATTCTATTTTGGGATAGAGTGATTGTACGTGTTTCTTTTTATGTTGACCCGTTGGTGCGCCATCGCTTTGGTAGATCAATAATCGGAATTTGGAGGAAGCTCAATTGATTTACTTATTAGAAATTAATGGTATTCTGATAGTGTCGAAGTTGAAAGAATTGATAAAGAAAAATAACACACTACTCGAATTAGGCGCAGTAATTCTTATCATCGCACTGGCGGTCTTTCGGTGGTTGTTTAAATTTCAGCTTTGGCCAGATTCATCGAACTACTTAAGCGCCGCCTTAAATCTAGTTGATCAAGGGAAATTATTTGTTTTCGTGAACTGGCCGAAACAAGGATTCGATCCAGTAATCGTCCCCTATACGGCTTACCCACCCGGATTTCCATTGTATCTTTCAGCATTTCTGCCTTTTTTTGGCGATCCTATAATTGCTGCTGCCGTTGCCCAAAGTTTTTCTCTGACTTTTTTTTATCTTCTAATTTACCAAGTAACCAAGGCCTTTCAATTTTCTCCCTTCGTACGCCTGTCTTCCCTCGTGTTCATATTAGGCTTCTCAGCTTTTACGCAAATTCAAACCGGATTGTTAAACGAACCGCTCTATATTTCGATCTGTCTGGCTACGTTTTTATGCGCATTAAAGCTTTGGGAAAAACCAAGTCCTAAAGTTTGGATTTTTGCTCTATGTTTAGTGTTTATAGGTGGCACGATCCGTTGGAATGGGTTTGCCAATGCTGCAATCTTAATAGTTCCGCTTTGGAAAGACCGATCTCAACGTCCCATTAAATTAATTCTCTTAGGACTTGCAAGTACGCTTCCAAATATCACTTGGTTCATTCGAAATAAAATACAGTTCGGATCCACTACGAACTTGTATCAATTCAGAGGTATTCTTTGGGATAATGTGAGTGTTCCATTCGACTTTTCAGTCTACCGATGGGGATTCGGCTCGATTTGGATTTTGCTCTTTCTCAACTTAATTATTTTTGGCCCCATCCTGTTTTCTTACTACAGAAAAAAAGTAAATCTTCCCTTTTACTTTATTGCTCTTTTTCAAGGGATCATTCAGTTTTTGGCAATTTATCTTTTAACTTTAGTTGTGGTAGTCACACCAATTGACGATCGATATCTTTCTCCCGCAGCGGTTTTTTTTGTAGTTCTGCTTTTTTATTCATTGGATTTAGTCATAAAAGCTTTACCACTAAAGGTTCGCTCAACTGCGCTTCCCCTGCTTCTCATATTTGTCATAGTACCCGGTGCTATTCATACAATAAGTAAACAATCTCTTTCTTGGATTGGACAACTTACTCGTCCACCCGAACAAGAATTGTGGCAAACAATTAAAACTAGACCTTATTATTCTGCGGCAAGCCATTTTTATTCAGACGATAATTTCATTCATCAGATTTTTGCTCAAAAAATTCACAGAATCATTTGGGGGAACATATTAACGAATGAACCAAAATTGATTGAAAGTTTATGGGATAAGGGAAACAAACCATTTTTCGTAATGACTCATGGCTCTGCGTTGCACAAATATTTTGTCAATGAAGGTGGCTTAAAATCTGGCATGAAAATAGAATCTATTAATGGCTTTTGGGTCATTTATAAATAGCAAACTGGTCTCAATTTAAAGAAATACCTGAAAGCCCCTCTGGCGAATGGAAAGACATTCGCTGTGGAGTTTGGCCTGTCATCTACACTCAGTTCAATCAAAAAGAACTAGGGCTTTTGAATGATACCATCAATTTTGGAGACACAACCATTCACAATTTTTGTGATGAAGATGAGTCCTATAAAGAAAGTTTTTTAGAGCACTTGAGATACGGCGAGTCCGGCGACCCCGCCAAACGAAAAAACTAATCTTTCAGCAATCCCGACTTTTTCCAAAACTCTTTTACGGAACTTTCTTGAGTCTCAACTAGAGATTTGGAAAAATTTTGCACCATCTGCTTCTCTTTCATTTTGGAAAGGTCATCACAGCTAAAGCTCGTGGCCTTCTGGGTAGTGTTGGGAGTGAAATATTCAAAATAGATCGATTTCTTTTGCGCCACATCCCACAAATGCCCCGAATACAAAGCATAGGTGGCAGCACCCGCACTAATTCCAAAAGCCGAACGGCAGAAAACGCCAAAGCCTCCTGGATATAAGGAATAGTTATCGTGACGAATAGGAGCGAACACCACTAAATACCGAACACCCGCTTTTTCCGCCAAAGGAAGAAAGTATTCTTTGGTAAAGTCTACTTCATTGGGCATGGCTAAAAATCCCCCCACTCCAGAAGTCTTCTTCTTTTTCCATTCTTGGTAAGGCGCATCTTCATAAGTGAAGGGAGTCACGGCAACCTCTTTTAGAAGAGATTTCGTCAGCGAAGAGAAATTTTTCCGGAAACCAAAACTCTCTCCACCCTCTTCGTTTTGAAAAATGGTGGTGCCCACGTTGTGAACCAAAATGGCTTCAGGCACTAGCGATAGCACCGCTACCGATCGCACCTCTTGAATTTGCTCTGGCTTTAGCTTTTGTCCTGCACAAGAAGAAAGAACCAAAAGAACAATCGCCAACGAAAGAAAATTTACAAATCTCATTTTCCACCTCTATTCCTGGAGAAACTCATGGATGATTTTTGCCCTCATCCGCCCCATCCGCCCTAACTACAAAACCTCATTAACGGGCGTCACTGTAACTAACGCATTTTTTGCAGGCTTGCGATAAAAACAAATTTCTCCATCTAGTTTGCGGTTCGCTGCTTGAGCTTTGCGGGTTGTAGTTTTCAGAGGGCGAAATCGATGGAAATTTCCGATGGAAGAGAATAGAAAAGTGTTTCTAGAAATCAGACACGGTGGGCAATTTTCGTAAACACTAGAAAGGCAAACTGTTTACAATCTTGGGTCGAAAAGCGTAACTTCAGAAGCAGGGCGCAGACAACCAATTTCTCCTAATATTTTTCTCCAAATACAATCCTAACAATTTTTTCTTCGCCTTCTTGGCCAGTCTAAGGAAAGCTGATCGTGAGTTGATTGGGGGGAAAATGAAATTATTGTCATTCGCTGCGTTCTTGTGGGCCTTGCCTTTGTTCTCTGTGGCCGCTGATCTTACGTTAGAAGAAAAATCCAAATGTAGTCCAAAAACACCGATCGAAAAAACCGCCACTGTGGTGCGCACCTATGATGGAGATACGGTTTTGGTGAAAACGAAGTCTGCTCAATATTCCATCCGCATGGTTGGAATTGACACTCCTGAAACCCATTTTATGGGTCACAGCCAAGGCGAATGGGGCGATCGAGCCAAAGAAAAACTTTCCGAACTTCTTCCGCCGAATACCCGCGTTCGCTTGGAATTTGGAAACAGCCAATGTGATATGTATGGACGGGGCCTAGCTCATATCTTTGTGGGAAAAACCCATGTGAACTTTGAAATGGCCAAAGAAGGACTCGCCGCTAACTATTGTGTGTACCCTTCTATGGCGCACTGTGCAGAGATCGGTCAACAAACCAAACGAGCCATGGAACGTCGCATTGGAATGTTCTCTGATCCTCAAATGGAACTTCCCTACGATTTTCGTCGTCGCATCAAAGGTCGTCCGCAAAATTCCTATGTGGGAAATCTAAAAACCAAAGAAGTATTCAAACCAGGCAACCAAGAAATGGTGCCCGTGGAAGACCGAGTCTTTTTCTACCGAGAAGATCAGGTGCAACCACCCTTTCAAGTGGCTGAGTAGACCCGAACTAAGTGGCTGAATAAATCAAGTCGCTAGGTAGATCGAAGTCGCTGGAGCCAAAGCAGGAAAAAAAGGAAAACGTCAGAGGGGGAATCGCAAGATTTCCCTCTCATGATTTGTCATTTGACGGGATGCCCTTTCGAGTGAAATAGTGGTGCCATGTCGGACCATGTTTATGCACAGGATCAATGGGTTCCCTTGGTGGATTACCGCCGCAACGGAGTGGCCGAATGCACCATTCACGGCTCCATTGCTTGGGTTTCGGGAAATCAACTGATCCACGCCTTCGGCGGAAACGTACTGTGTTACGGCCGCTCCATGATGAAGCCCTATATGATCAAAGTCTTCGCCAAAGAATTGGAAGACTTAAGCTGGGAACAAAAAGCCATTTCCGTTTCTTCCCACAATGGCGACACCGAACACCTAAGAGTGATCACTTCTATTTTATCGGAAAGTGAATTGGGATTAGTACAAACTCCCCTTTCCTTACCCCTCATGCAATTCGGCCAGCAGCGACGACGTCCACGCAGATTGTACCACTCTTGTTCCGGTGAACACGCCGCCATCATTCGCGGTTGCCGCAAAAAAGGATGGAGCCGCGTGGGTTATGTGTGGCCCCACCATGAATTTTCCATGGCTTACTTAGAACAAATCCGCGGAGTCTTGGGACCAAAATGGGAACCCAAAGTGGTTGCTAAAGATGGCTGCGGACTTCCCACCTATTCCATGACCACGGTGGAACTGGCTCGCCTCTATGCCGATCTAGTGACGAAAAAATCCGACGATTGGGTTTGGGAAGCCATGGTTCGTTACCCCGATTTAGTGGGCGGCTTCAACCGCTTAGATTCCACCATTCTCAAAAGCTGCCACGGCAAAGTGATTGCAAAAGAAGGAGCCGATGGACTTTTAGGTTTGGCCATTGAACACCCCGATTACCCTAACGGACTTGGAGTGGTGATTAAGATTGCCCACGGCTGGGATATGCGTGCCTCATGGTATGTGGCTAGATATGTTTTAGGCGTATTGGGATTCGACTTCCGAAATCCTTACCCTCTCGACCGTCAAAAAGCATTTTTGGTGAAAGACTGCATTCCGCCAAATCTGCAACCGAAAATGGACGCCATCCAACCCTGGGACGATTGGGATCCGGATCGAGATCGCTGGAATTTTGACTACAAAGAATTTTTATATCCCGATCAAGGTGCCAACGAACGCGGCCCCACCCAAAGCGGCGCAACGGAGCGAGGGCAATCATGAAAAAACTAGCCAACTATATCGGCGGACAAGAAAAAGCCCCTCTAAACGGAAAATATTTAGAAAACTTTCATCCCGCCACCGGTGAAGTCTATTCCTTGGTGCCAGACTCAGAGAAAGCTGATGTGGATTTGGCCGTTCAAGCAGCCAAAGAAATTTTCCCCTGGTGGAGCAAACGCACCCCAGACCAACGATCGCAAGTATTGCTCTCTATCGCTTCGCGCCTAGAACAAGCGGCCGGCGAATTGGCCATGGCGGAATCGAAAGACCAAGGAAAACCCTTGGCCCTAGCTCGAGAAATCGAAATTCCCCGAGCCATCCAAAACTTTCGTTACTTCGCCACCAAAATTCTGCATTCCGAAGAAACGGCCCGTCCCACCAGCACACATCTTTCCTACACCTACCGAAAACCCATCGGTGTGGCCGGCCTAATTTCTCCATGGAACTTGCCTTTGTATTTACTCACCTGGAAAATCGCTCCGGCCATCGCCGCAGGAAATACGGTGGTCTGTAAGCCCTCAGAAGTAACTCCTTACACTGCCTATTTACTGGGTGAACTCTTAAACGAAGCGGGCCTTCCTCATGGCGTGGTGAATTTGATTTTTGGCTCCGGAGCAAAAGCCGGAGCAGCCCTCACCGAACATCCAGAAGTTCCCATGATCTCTTTTACCGGCGGCACTTCCACGGGCCGTCATGTTCTTCAGGCATCGGTTCCTAATTTTAAAAAAACCAGCCTCGAATTGGGCGGGAAAAACTCTGCCATCGTTTTTGGCGACGCCGACATTCCAGAAGCAGTGATCACCAGTGTGCGATCGGCTTTTCAAAACCAGGGCGAAATCTGTCTCTGCAATTCTAGAATTCTAGTGGAAGAATCCGTTTACGATGAATTTGTAGAAAAATATGTTCGCATGGTGAGCCTACTTCGAGTGGGAGACCCTGAAGAAAAAGAAACGCAGATGGGCCCACTGGTAAGCAAAGAGCACCGAGAAAAAGTGCTGAGCTATATTGAGTTAGCCAAAAAAGAAGGCGGAAAAATCGAAGTGGGCGGCACTGTTCCCACAATGCAATCGCCTTTCGAGAACGGATACTTTTTGAATCCCACGGTGATCACTGGACTTTCCCCTTCTTGCCGAACCATGCAAGAAGAAATCTTTGGTCCCGTGGTTTGCATTGCACCCTTTCGTACAGAAAAAGAAGCCGTGGAATTGGCCAACGGAACTCCCTATGGACTTTCCGCTTCCATCTGGACAAAAGACGTGGCCAAAGCTCACCGAGTTTCACAGGCCTTAGATGTGGGCACCGCTTGGGTGAATTCTTGGATGGTGCGAGATCTCGCCATGCCCTTTGGCGGCGTAAAGCAATCTGGCTTGGGGCGCGAGGGCGGAGACTACTCTCTTTCTTTTTTCACCGATACCAAAACCATTTGCATCAAAACGTAAGGAGTCCTTCATGCGAATTTCAATTTTCTCTCTGCTAACTTCTCTAACTTTCTCACTCACGCTATCTTTCGGCCTTTCTTTCGGCTCTTCGGCTTCTGCCCTGGCCGCAGATTCCTACGGCAAAGGCGTTACCTTAAGCCAAGCACCCATCGCCCTTTCGGAAGCGGTAAAACAATTAAAACAAAACGACGGGAAAGAAATCGTGGTGAAAGCTAAAGTAGACAAAGTTTGCCAAAGCAAGGGTTGCTGGTTGGTGCTGAAAGACGGCGACACCCAAGTGCGCGTGACCTTTGCAAACTATTCGTTTTTTGTTCCAAAAAATTCTGCATCCAGTGAGGCCGTAGTGCAGGGAAAACTGTTTGAAAAAGAAGTTTCCGCCGCCGAAGCCCGTCACTACGCCAAAGACGAACACATGCCCGCCAAAGAAGTGGCAAAAATTCAAACGGCGCAAAAAGCCCCTTGGTTTGAAGCCACCGGATTAACCTTGAGCAAAAAATAGGAAGCCTATGTCAAAAGGAAAAATCATCGCCGGAGTCTTGGCCCCACATCCGCCTCACCTTGTGTATGGAGAAAATCCTCCACAGAACGAACCCCGTTCGGAAGGTGGTTGGGAAAATCTTCGTTGGGCCTATGAGCGCTGCAGAGCTAGAATTTTGGCCATGAAGCCCGATGTTCTGTTGGTGCATTCTCCGCATTGGATGACGGTGGTGGGTCATCACTTTCTGGCGGTGGATCGATTCCGCGGACTTTCCGTTGATCCTATTTTTCCTCACCTCTTTCGCTACCAATACGATCTAAAAGTGGATGTGGAACTTTCCCTCTCCATTGCAGAAGAAACAAAAAAACAAGGTTTGGTCACCCGTTTGATGAAGAACCCAGATTTTCGTATCGATTACGGAACCATCTGCTCTTTGCATTTAATGAATCCCGCCTGGGATATTCCCATTGTTTCTCTCTCTTCCAATAACTCGCCCTACTATTTTTCCAACGAAGTGGGACAAGAGCAAATGATGAAGCTTGGAGAGGCCACCCGAATCGCCATTGAAAAAAGCGGAAAACGAGCCGTGCTCTTGGCGTCGAATTCCATGAGCCATCGCCACTTCACTTCCGAGCCAGAAATTCCCGAAGACATGAGCCACGAACACGTTTACCACCATGGCCAATACCTATGGGACATGCAGATCTTAAAACTCATGCGCGAAGGAAAAGGCAAAGAACTCTTGGCGGTATTGCCGGAATTTATTGATATGGCCAGCGCAGAAGTAAAAGCCGGCGCCCTTTCATGGATGTTAAGCGCTCTGGGTGTGCCCGATTATCCAGCCATCGTGCACGGCTATGGAACGGTGATTGGAACGGGCAATGCTGTGGTGGAATGGAACGCCCTCACCAAAGGAAAAGAATCTCTTCCCGTGGAAATTCTTGCCGCGGCTAAGGAGGCCCGATGATTCAGAAAGTTTTGATTGTTCCCGGTCTTCCTCAAGTTTTATTGGCTCCGGAAAAATCTCCCGGTTGGCAGCGCCTGCGCCACGCCTATGATCTAGCCAAAAAAGAAATTGAAAACACAGAGGCCGATCTTTTGCTTTTCTGCTCTACGCAATGGCTTTCCGTTTTGGGCTATACTTTCCAAGCAGACCCCAACCCGGAATGGATCCACGTGGACCACAACTTCCACGACTTAGGTTCCATGCCCTACAAATTCCGCATCGATTCTGCCTTCGCCCAAACCTACGCCAATGAAGTAAAAAAAGATGGCCACCACACCATGCTGGCGAATTATCGCGGATTTCCCGTGGACACTGGCACCATTGTAGCGCAAAAAATTCTAAACCCAGACAACCGTTACCTAGCTTCCATGGTGAGCTGCAATATGTATGCAGAAAAAAATGAAACTGTGGAAGTGGGAAGAGCAGGCCTACGCGCCCTAGAAGCCAGCGGAAAAAAAGCCATCGCCATTTTAGTTTCCGGTTTATCGAACCGTTTCTTCATTCGAGAGATTGATCCCAAGGACGACAAACTTTCCTCTGCCAAAGACGATGAATGGAACCGCAAAATTTGCGAACTGCTCGCCGATGGTAGACTAGAAGATGTTTCTCAAGTGGCCAGAGACTTTGGCCGGGAAGCCAACGGAGACATGGGCTTTAAAGGAGTTTGGTGGCTCAACGGACTTTGCGGAGAATCCAATGATTTTCGCGGAAAGCTTCTCGGTTACGAGGCCATTTACGGAACGGGCAATTGCGTGGCCGTTCTAGAACCCACAAAACCCGTAAAAGCGAAAAAGCGAGAAGCGGATTCTGCCGTGAATGTGGATGGAGATGCCTTGGTGCAAATGAAAGCCACTTCTTTCGGTGCAAACACTTCTTCCGCCTCGAACACTTCAGTCGGAGTAACTACTTCACCTAACGCCAACGCCGCGAAAAGTTCTGCTAGCTCAAAAACCATTGATGCAGAAAAAGCACCGGAACCCGTGGGCGCATATCCTCATGCCAGACGAGAAGGAGAATTTTTGTTTCTCTCCGGCGTGGGTCCCCGTAAGCGTGGCAGCAAAACCATTCCCGGTGTTACCTTAAACGATGCGGGCGATATTGTGGCCTACGATGTGGAAGTGCAGACCCGCTCGGTGATTGAAAATATCAAAACCATTTTGGAAGCCTCCGGCTCGAGCTTTGATAAAATCATCGATGTTCAGGTGTATCTGACGAACATGAAAAAAGATTTCCCCACCTTCAATAAAGTGTATGCGGAATATTTTTCCTCCATTCAAGCCACACGTACCACCATTGAAGTGGGCGCTTTACCCACGCCCATTGCCGTGGAAATGAAAGTAGTGGCCCGTCCGTGAAGTATTGGGATATTTCTCCTCTCATCGACGAAACCACCGCCGTATTTCCAGGAGACCAAACCTTTTCACGAAAGGTTTCGCTCTCATTTCCCCAAAATCACCTCACCCTTTCCTCTATTGAAACCACCCTGCACATCGGCGCCCATGCCGATGCCACTATCCACTATCACCCTACAGGGGAAGGTATTGATCGAAGAGACCTATCGCCTTACATGGGACCTTGTCAGGTCGTTCAAGTGGCTTCAAAGGGCGGAAGAATTTTGTTGAGTGAGCTTCCAAACATCCAAGCAAAACGCGTTCTCTTTCGCACCGATTCTTTTCCGAATCCCTCGAAATGGAATTCAGATTTTCGATCGCTATCTCCGGAAGTCATTGATTTTTTGTTTCAGCAAGGGGTTTGCCTCGTGGGAATTGATACTCCCTCCGTGGATCCCGAAGATTCAAAACAATTAGAATCTCATCAGGCGCTTTGGAAAACAAAAATGGCTGTTCTCGAGGGAATTGTTTTAAATTCCGTTTCGCCTGGAAATTATCTGCTCGTGGCCTTACCCTTAAAGCTGAAAGACGCCGACGCCGCACCCGTTCGAGCGATTCTATTAGACAAAAATACTTCCTGGGAGGAATGATGAAAAAAACCAAATGGATGTTGATGATGTTAGCCGTTGCAACACTTTCTTCCTGCGCTGGATCTAGTCCTGAACAGCAAGAGGCAGAAAGAATGGCCCAGGCCACCGACGAATGTTTGGCCAATCCAGAACTGGCAAAAACCTGGGGCGATTGCAATGTGAAGACAACGATTTATGATCGTATGGATCGCATCATGAAGTGCCAAACGGAACACGGCTCAAAAGTTCGAGACTCCATTGAATTCGAACTAGAGCTTAATGCCAAGGGACTTCCTAGACGGGTGAATGCTCTTAACAACGCCAATAAAAACTTGGCTTTGGAAAGTTGCTTAAAAAAAGAAATGATGAAAATGAAATTTGCCACGCCTCCTAAAGGAGTGAAGCCCGTGATTCAGTTTCCTTATAGAAACTAGATTTTACGTCGCTAGATAATCGAAATTAGATAGAAATTTCTGGTCAACTAAATACAGGACGGCGCCACCGTCGACTGGCATTCAAAAGAAGATCGAAAAATAGACTGGGGAAGAAAGATCTCGTTAAAGTCCTTTTCTTTATCCCTGGGTGACTGAAGTTCGCTTCGTTTCGTGGAAATTTGCATCAGTGAAAACATAGACACAAGATCCACGCGATTCATACGAAAATATTTTGCCTTTAGGTAGGCGGCAGAAACTTTTGCCGACCAAATCTGCGCACCTGCTTCTGAATACTTGAAGCCTTTACATAACTCTGCATGATCTTGCGTTAGCTCAGGATAACTGCTACGTTTTGCTAAACAACGATAGTTTTCGGTGATGGGACTCTCTTCTATCGGAATGCCTTTTTCTAACCGAAGAATCTTCTTTTCTTCAATTAGTCTGTCAATAACCTCTTTTGACCTTGGCGAATCGAACATATCTCTGAAGATGAAATATTCGGATTCATTCTCGTAGATCTGTCGTAAATAGTCAGCCCATCTTTCGTCAAGAGGAGGATTGAATTGGGGAATCTTTCCTCCTGGTTTCACTTCAAAAAAAGGTCGGCTTATACCACAAAGATCCATGGAATGCCCCATCTCATGGGCGAGAAGAACCACCAGACTAAACTCGGGATACTTAAGCATCGTGTCGCAAACAGAAATCGTGTGAGTCATACTATTATTGGAAGCTAGAGATGAATGTTTGTTGCAGGCTTTTGTTCGTATTTTCAACGTCATCAGGCGTTTACTCAAAAGATCTTTATGCTCTTGGGAAATGGAGGATGACTGAATCTCCGCAAGAAAAAGAGCTCGCACTTCAAGAGCCAAGCTAGCAAGTGATTCAGGTCTTACTGCTTGGGTTAATGGATCTCCTCGAACTTGAAATCGGGTTAATATCGATCGCGCCGTGCAATCATTTGCTTGGGCCAGAGGAAGAGAGAAACCAAGCCCGAACAGAAGAACAAAATTGAATGCTCTGTGGAACTTGATCCAAAGGAAAGTATTTTTAGCGCTCGAAAAAATCAGTTTCAAGAAAAGCTCCCCTCTTACTTCGGCTTATTTTGCAGTTGAATAGCCGGGGTCACACCATCACCCGTTTGAATTTTAATCTGGTCCTCAGGCTTTGAAGTACTTGGGGTGCCCTCTACCTTTTTGCCCTGAGCCTTCTGTGAATATTGACGTAATTGTTCTACGTGGGCCTTCACCCTTTCGTTCATGGCCTTACCCAGAATTACTGGATCCATACTGATCAAATACAATTCATATACAGTGGCAAAGTTACGATCAAGAGCGGGCTCTAAGGGTTTCTCTTTCCCTCTGGCCTGTTTATAGAAAAGCCAATCAGCCAGAATGTTTGCAATATATTCTTCTGCAATTTTCATTTTCTTTTCCGCTTCCGCAAGTCTTTGCAGTTGATCGGGGCTAGCCACTCCACCCTTCATTTCAATGTCACTGCGGATTCTATCCACCAACGATTTTTGCACATCGTAGTTGGTGTTCACTTGTAAAATTGGATTTCGAAAATCAATCAAGCGTTGATCCCAAGTTTTCTCAAAGTCCTTTTGTTCTGAGAGCACTAAGCGATGGAACTGAGGCAAAATCGCAGAGGTTTGCGCAGTATACTCATCAAACACCTTGGCAATTTCCACTCGGCCCATTTGATCAAAATTTCTCTGGTCAAAGGTCGAAGTCAAAAGCGAGAGCTTATCCAACTGCACCACGTAAGCTTCCTCACCACCTTGGAAAAGAGATCCCCAGTCTTTCACTGCCTCAACGGCCTGAGTACTGGCCTCTCGAGCTTTGGAGGTGAAGTATTCTTTAATGGGTTGAATCCATGGACCCAAAGTGGCGCTCACCAATTCTCCAGGTAGAGCAGCAAACATCACCACGGAAGCACCGATCGCACCACCCCAAGCGCTGTTAGCAATGGCTTTCGTTTTTCGCCAAGCAGAACGACCTAAGTGTTTCACGAAACTTGGATCCAGAGTGCGAAGATATTCCTCTACGTTTTCCGGACGAATAGCACGGGTAGCTTCAAGATAGTTCAAATACTGGAAATCCAAATATTCGTTTATGGTTCCGTTGTCTTGGAAATAGTCGTCGTACAATTCCTTCGACTTAATTTCTGGGTAAGCAGAAGGCGGGTTCGTTTTACTCTGAGCCTTTAGCCAATCTCGATATTCACGCAATTTCCAAGGCGGCATTTGTCCACTGGCCACTCGCATTTCCCAAACTTCATCAAAGTGTCGCTTGTAACGGTCAATGGCGGCCGCATCGTCGCGGACGCGAATTTCCGTAATTTTTCTGCCCGTTCGCACGGACCGAGTTTCCGGGAAAATCGTTTTGACTTCTACTTTTGTCAGCTCATCAAGACGCTCCCGCGCTTGATCGTATGTCATCGTTTTGGCAGCCACTTTTGTGGATGCCCGATTGACCAGTTTTGCAAATTCGTCGGCCACATTCGAACAGCTATCTTCACTGCCCTGGGCCGTGGGCATGGCAGAGAAAAGAACCCCACCGAGGAAAACCAAGAAATGTTTTCCCAACAGTCTTTTCGATCTTGAAACGGAAAGATCTTTTCGATGAATGGTCACAATTACTCCTAAAGGAAACTACCTATCCTATCGGATTGATTAGCTTTCTCCTTGACTGTTTTTGGCTACGAATCCAAACCGTTGGAATGCCCCGTTTCGCCGCCGCCATCTTCTTGAAAATTTTGATGCCCCGCCCCGCTCTAAGCCCCCGATTTTACTACGATCTTCCCCCTTTCCTCCCTTTCCTTCCCCGGCACTTTGGCCTATCTTGTTGGCATGTCGAAAACCCAAAAATTGGCCATTGAGCAACTAGAAAAAAAGATCCAACAAAGTGAATTTCCCGGCGGTAAAGACCGTGTAGAAAAACAGAAGAAGGCAGGGAAACTAAGCTGCCGCGAGAGAATCGATCTTTTGTTTGATGCGGGAAGCTTCCAAGAACTCGATCGCTTCGTTACCCATCGCTGCGATCAATTCGGAATGGAAGCCAATCGCCCTCTAGGCGATGGCGTGATCACTGGCTTTGGAAAAGTAAATGGCCGTATCGTTTACGCTTTCTCCCAAGACTTCACTGTTTTTGGTGGATCCCTATCTGGGGCCCACGCTGCGAAAATCTGCAAGCTCATGGACTTAGCGTTGAAAAATGGTGCTCCCGTGATTGGCCTCAACGATTCTGGAGGAGCGAGAATTCAAGAGGGCGTGGAAGCTTTGGGTGGATACGCAGAAATTTTCTGGCGCAACGTTCAAGCCAGTGGAGTGATTCCCCAAATCTCCTTGATCCTCGGACCCTGTGCGGGCGGAGCGGTGTATTCCCCTGCCATGACCGATTTCATTTACATGGTGGAAAAAACTTCCTTCATGTTTGTGACGGGCCCCGATGTAATCAAAACCGTGACCCACGAAGAGGTAACCAAAGAAGATTTAGGTGGCGCCATCACTCATAGTGAAACCAGTGGAGTGGCTAGCTTCGTAGCCGCCGATGATGCTTCGGCCATTCGATCGGTAAGAAAATTACTTTCCTATTTGCCATCGAACAATACGGAACTTCCCCCCACTCGAAAAGAAGCGGAAGGTCGCGATCGAGAAAGCAAGATTTTGGATCTTCTCCCCGATTCTCCACAAAAGCCCTACGACATGAAGGCTTTGATTCAAGAAGTGGTGGACGAAAACTCTTTCTACGAAGTTCAAGCAGGATACGCTCAGAACATCGTGGTGGGTTTTGCTCGCATGGAAGGCTCCACCGTAGGAATCGTGGCCAACCAGCCCATGCACTTGGCCGGTTGTTTGAATATCGATGCCTCACGAAAGGCCGCCCGTTTTGTTCGCTTCTGTGATGCTTTTAATATTCCTCTTCTCACCTTGGTGGACGTGCCAGGATTTCTTCCAGGCACCGAACAAGAGTTCAATGGAATCATTACCCATGGAGCCAAATTGCTCTACGCCTTCTCCGAAGCCACCGTTCCAAAAATCACATTGATCACAAGAAAAGCCTATGGCGGTGCCTACGATGTAATGGCTTCGAAACACATTCGAGCCGATTTCAACTTCGCCTACCCCAATGCAGAAATCGCCGTCATGGGGGCAGACGGTGCTATCAATATCTTGCATAGAGAAAAAGTGCTGAACGATCCAAAATCTGCACCGAAGTTAGTGGAAGAATACCGAGAAGCTTTTGCGAACCCTTACAAGGCAGCGGCCCTTGGATATATCGACGAAGTGATCCACCCCAAAGACACACGAAAAAAACTTTGCATGGCTTTAGAGGCCACAAAAGGAAAAAGGGAAATGAGACCTATTCGCAAACACGGAAACATTCCGCTTTAGGAAGTTACTTTAAGTGAAAACGGGTACGAAAAAAGTATCGATTCGTAAAAATTTTTCGAGGAAAACATGAAAAAGCTGCCTTTCCAAAAAGTTCTAGTGGCCAACCGAGGCGAAATCGCCTTGAGGGTCATTCGTGCGGCCAAAGAATTAGGACTCAAAACTGTGGCTGTGTATTCCGAGGCGGACGCCACTTCTCCCCATGTATTGCATGCCGACCAAGCTATATGCATCGGACCCGCAGAAGCAAAATTCTCTTATCTCGTTCCGGAAAAAATTCTCGACGCCTGTAAAAAAACCGGCGCCGATGCTCTTCATCCTGGGTTCGGCTTTTTATCAGAAAATGCCGACTTTGCCCGCGCCTGCCAAAAGGCAAAGGTCACCTTCATCGGTCCCACTCCAGATGCCATCGATTTAATGGGCGATAAACTAAGAGCCCGCGCTGCCATGAAAGCCGCAGGAGTTCCCACCGTTCCAGGATCGGAAGGCGCCTTAAAAAGTTTAGAGGAAGCAAAATCTTTGGCCAAAGAGATTGGATATCCCGTGATCCTCAAAGCCGCCGCCGGTGGAGGCGGAAAAGGAATGCGCGTGGCGCATACGGATCAAGAACTCGAGAGTTTCTACGATAGCGTAAAACGAGAAGCAAAAAACTACTTCAGCGACGATTCCGTATTTCTCGAACGCTTTGCCAAAGACCCTCACCACATTGAAGTGCAGATCATTGCCGATCAGCATGGAAACGTCTGTCATCTCTTCGAGCGAGAATGCTCCGTTCAACGACGCCACCAAAAGGTAATTGAGGAAGCGCCCTCTCCCTTCTTAGTGGGGCACGATTCCGTGCGCGAACGCCTCTTTCAGGTGGCTGTGCAAGGGGCAAAACGCATTGGTTATGTAAATGCTGGCACCATGGAATTCGTAATGGATGGTGATCGAAATTTCTATTTCTTAGAAATGAACACTCGCATTCAAGTGGAACACCCCGTTTCTGAAATGATCACGGGAATTGATCTTGTAAAAGAACAGATCCTCGTGGCCGCAGGTGAAAAACTCAGCTTCAAACAAGAAGAACTGCAAGCCAAAGGCTCCGCCATCGAGTGTCGCTTGTATGCGGAGAATCCCTTCCAATTTTTGCCAAGTCCCGGCCCCGTAAAAGAACTGATCCTACCCGGCGGCCCTTTTGTGAGAGTCGATGCAGCCATGCAAGCAGGACAAACCATTCCCCTGGAATACGATCCCATGATTGCAAAGCTTTGCGCCTGGGGAAGAAATCGAGAAGAGATGCTCAATCGAATGGCCAGGGCTCTTGCCGAAACTGGAGTGGCGGGCTGTTTAACCAACCTCGCTTTTTTGCGAAGATGCATGGACAATCCCGTATTCCGTTCGGGTACCTATACCACCGGATTCATCAAGGAAAACGAATCCACTCTTTGCAATGCCAAAGACTTGCCTCCGGGGCTTAGCTCTGAAGAATTTCAAAAACTTTTTGCCATTTTGGCCAAACACGAACGAGAAGAAGCTTCCCCCGCCGAAGCTTCTTCTTGGTGGAAGGTGACCCATGTCCGATAAACTATTTCAAACAGCCGGCGGACAATCCGTTCCTGTTTCTCGCAAACCCCAGGGCGTATTTTCTGTGAAGGTGGACAAGGCTCCCGCCGCAGACCTCGCCATTTGTTCAGAGACCACTTCCATCGATGCACAAACGCAACGAGTGATCGTTTCCAATGCCGACGGCAAACAGCAACTTTTTTGGGTATTCGCCAGAGGCAATAAACGAATTCTTTCCTGGCCCGGAGGCTCCATGGAGATTGAATCTTCCGATCTAACGGAAGGCTCCTCCGCAGCCGCCGGCAGCGTAAAGCCGCTCAAGCTGACAATGCCTGGGAAAGTGCTTTCCGTGAAAGTAAAAGAAGGCGACGTGGTGGAAACGGGCCAAGCTTTGGCCATTGTGGAAGCCATGAAAATGGAAAATCTTCTGGTGAGCTCGGCTCGGGCAAAAGTAGCGAAAGTTCACGTGAAAGAGGGCGATCGATTGGAAAGTGGAGCTCTCTTAATTTCATTTTCTGAAGCCTAAAGGAAATTCCCATGAAAAAAGATTTTTCCAAATCCCAGTCCACCACCCCATCAGGAATTCCCTTGCCCACTTTTTATCCGGGTAATGAATCCGTCCCCGGAGAATTTCCCTTCGTTCGAGGCGTGCACCGAGACATGTACAGAGGAAAACTCTGGACCATGCGCCAATACGCCGGTTTTGGCACCGCCGAAGAAAGCAATAAGCGTTATCGCTACTTACTTTCGAGGGGCACCACCGGACTTAGCGTGGCCTTCGATCTACCCACTCAAATGGGATACGATTCCGATCACCCCATGGCCGCCGGCGAAGTGGGCCGCGTGGGAGTTGCCATTGATTGCATTGAGGATATGCGAACCTTGTTTGCTGAAATTGATTTAGCAAAGGTCACCACATCCATGACGATTAACTCCACTGCCTCTATTCTGTTAGCGTTTTATTTGGCAGTGGCTGAAGAGCAGGGCGCCGATCTAAAATCCATTTCCGGCACCATTCAGAATGATCTACTGAAAGAATACATTGCCCGGGGAACCTATATCTATCCCCCCAAACAATCCATTCGCATCATCACGGATATTTTTGCCTTCTGCAAAGAACGCGTTCCGAAGTGGAACCCCATTTCCATTTCTGGCTACCATATCCGCGAGGCGGGCTCCACTGCGGCTCAAGAAATCGCCTTTACGCTGGCCAACGGATTTACCTATGTGGAAGCCGCATTAAAGGCCGGCCTCACCATTGATGAATTCGCCCCCCGACTCTCCTTCTTTTTCAACGCTCACAACCACCTTTTGGAAGAAGTAGCCAAGTTTCGAGTGGCTCGAAAAATTTGGGCCGAAGTGATGAAGGAAAAGTTTGGAGCCAAAGACCCGAACTCCATGAAACTTCGCTTCCATGCTCAAACCGCGGGATCCATGCTCACGGCTCAACAGCCAAGAAATAATCTCATTCGTGTGACCATTCAAGCCATGGCTGCCGTGATGGGCGGAGCCCAAAGCCTTCACACCAACGGCTATGACGAAGCCCTTTCTCTGCCCACAGAAGAAAGCGCCACCCTTGCCCTTCGCACCCAACAACTTTTGGCCTACGAAAGCGGCGTGGCAGATGTGGCCGATCCACTCGGAGGATCTTACGCCATTGAAAGTCTTGGCAAGGAATTGGAAAAACGGGCCAGAGAATACCTAAAAGAGATCGAAGAAAGAGGCGGAATGATCGCCTGTATTGAAGCGGGCTACATTCAAAGAGAAATTCAAGAGGCAGCCTATCGCACCCAATTGCAAACAGACCAACAAGAACAACTGCAGGTGGGAGTGAACTGCTTCGAAGAAGAAAGCTCTCAGCCGGTGGACGTGCTGAAAATCGACGCCAAAGTGCAAACTCGTCAAATGGAAAAACTAAAACGCTTTAAAGCAAAACGGAAAATGACGGAAGTAAAAGCCGCTCTTCAGCATTTGTCCGAAGTGGCAAAATCGAAGGAAAACCTAATGCCGGCCATTCTAAAGGCCGCAAAAAGCAACTGCACCTTGGGAGAAATTGCCGATACCTTGCGAGAGGTATTTGGGAAACATAAAGAGATTCTCACCTTGTAAACAGGCAAACCTGTTCGCAGTGGAAATATTTTTCCCAACAACACACAAATAGGCCAGTTTGCACACGGTCCGGTTTACAAAATTCCAAAGGAATTCCGATACTTCTGCATGAGGTTGCAGCCAAAACTATTTTTTAGTTTTTTCTTAGTTTCTGCGCTTTTGCTCTTAGGCATGTTTCTCGCGCTTTCGCGCTTACAGAAAAACACCATTGAGCAGCGGATCGATCAAGCCTTTCAGCGTGCGCAATCCCACTTTTTAGATCTCCGTCTCCAACAATCTCAAACTCTTCGCTTGGCCACCTTCATCGTTTCCAAAGACCCAAAGTGGATGCAAAACTTTTCGGATTCAGGCTTTTTGCAAGCGCTATCCAACGTACCAAACCGAAAAGACCAGCAAAATGCCGAGTTAGTCATGCTGGCCAACGGTAACGGAGAGGTAATCTTTTCTTCCTTTCGCCCCGAGGAGAGCGATTACTTATTGGAAGTTCTACAGCTCAAAAACCAACCGAAAGATTTTTTGATTGTTGGCTTGAAGCAAGGCATTTTTAAGATCGCTGTTTCTCAGACGGTACAAAAAGAGAAAACATTTTGGATTGTGGCAGGCTTTCCAGTGAGATCCAGTGATGTGGAGGCCTTGCTCGCTAGTACTGGCCTCGATTTCGTTTTTTTCTCCAAATCAGGGCCTGTAGTTTTTGTTGAAGCTGGACGCTTAGCCCTAGATACCGAGGCCCTTTCTGCCATTTCCAAAGTATCAGAAGCAGCAACCCATATTTCTATTCAAGGTGAGCCCTTTCAGGCAAGACTGATGTCGCTCTCCGATAGCCCAAACATTTCTGTGGTGGCCATGCAGTCTTTGGCCTCGTATCAGAACGAGGGGATGCGCCTGTGGCAGGCTTTTACCCTGGGATTAGTTATTCTTTTGATTCTTTCTTACATTTTGGCTCAACGTCTCTCCCGCTCCATCTCAAAACCCTTCGATCTGTTGCGAGACAGCGTAAGAGAGGTAACCACTTCTTTAGGAATTGAATACACTCAATCTTTGAATCTCAACGAATTTCAACAGATCGCAGAAAACTATCGAGCCTTGGCCCTTAGACTAAAACAAGAATTGAAAAGCAGACTTCAAGCGAATGAGGAATTGGAAGAAACGAAATTCCTCCTTTTAAAATCGAACTCTCGACTGAGTAGAAGACTCTTTCAAAACGATGTGATGCTTTCACTTTGGGAAGAACAAGAAAAGTCCGCAGACACCAAAGAATTTCTTTCTCGACTTTTAGAAAGGCTCTTGCCTGGTGTTCCCTTTGACTATGGCTGCATTATCATTCGCCCCATGGCAGAGGTGGGACCTGAAACAATCATCGCCAAAGTGGAAAGAGAAAAGAGAAGTTCCGAAATTCTGGACGACGGTTTGGAGAAAAAAGATAGAACCTATTGGTTGTCAGAACTAGATCCAGACCTCAGAAACTTTCTTTTGGATCGGAGCCAGGAATCTCGCTCTGGAAAAGTGTTGTCCGTGGAACTCACAGAAGGATGCTTGGGGCCCACCGATAAAAAGAAGCCAATTTCCGTTCTGACCCTTTCTCTTCGACAAGGGCAAGAGCATCTGGGAAGCTTGCATCTTTTGTCTGAAGACACCAAACCAGCGGTGAGCGAAAGTTTACAAAAATTTCTGATCAACGTGAGTGCTCAGGTTGCCGTTCTCTTGCAAAACAGAGCTTTGTCTCATGCAAGTCGTGTGGACCCGCTCACTCGGCTTTACAACCGGGGCTATATGAATGATCGGCTTCGCGAAGAATTATTACGTTCTTCCCGCACCGGTCTTCCTTTTACGTTTCTTCTTTTAGACGTGGATCACTTTAAGAAAATTAACGACGATCACGGACATCCCGCGGGAGACACCGTATTGGTGGGTCTCGCCTCTCTTCTAAAAAGAACCTGCCGAGCTAGCGATGCCATTTGTCGCTACGGGGGAGAAGAAATTACCATCATTCTTGTGGACACACCCATCTCTGGGGCCAAGATTTTTGCGGAAAACTTAAGGAAGCAAATTTCCAGCGAACAGTTTATCCATGAAGAGAAATCACTCTCCGTCACTGTGAGTATTGGTCTTGCAGAATTTCCCACTCACGGAAAAAAGGGAGAAGATTTGATCCAAAGAGCGGATCAGGCACTCTATCTTGCCAAGAGCGGTGGAAGAAACGCCGTGCGCACGGCAGACTAAAGCCTTGCGCCGAATAGACCTCTGCGCCCATTACATCTTTGCACTTTTTAACTTCTTTATACCGACTTATTCTCTAGCTTTAGAATTTACGTCTCTAAGAAAACGTAAGGGACGAACCGCAGGCTCAAAGGGCACCAAAATCGATTCCACCTGCGAGCCCACTCTCACCACTTCCACTTGCATTCCAAGTTTGCCACCGCCAGAGGGCATATGGAGCTCAAAAATATTCTCTTTGTCTGTGGGTTTCATCTCTAAAATGGCGTTGTAGTATTGAAAGATCTGTTCGCCCGTTTTGCCCTCGCGAAGTTCTAATCTTCCATAAGCGGTTTCAAAGAATACTGCATTGAAGATTGGGGCCGGAGAAGGTTTAGGCGATTCTGGACTTTCAGGAGTTGAGACCTTGTAGGGAACGTTCAACTCTAGATTCCAGCTAGGTCCTTTCCAAGAAAGGTTTTGATCTTGAAAACGTGGAGACTGAAGATCCAGCAAGAAGTCCACATTCAAGGCACTTTCTAAACTAGAAACCACATCCTTGGTTGAGGTTTTCTCGAAGGAGGAGCCAATAGATCCTACATCCAATTCTGATGCCTTCGACTTCGGCAACAAATTCTCTAAGATTAAATAGGGAAATAAGGAAATTGGAGGGGTCCCCTCTTTTTCTTTAATTTGCAAAGGATACTGAAAATTCCCGGCGCCGTTTTGATTGGTCAGCACCACAATGCCAAGGTTCTGTTTCGGCACAAAAGCCATCATAGCCGAAAAACCATCAATGTTTCCTCCGTGGTGAATCACTTCATGATCCCCCACTTTCGAAACCATCAAGGCGAGGCCATATCCCATCTGCATTTGTCCGCCACCTAAGGTGCTTCTACTTTTGTGTAGGTTCTCCAAGGACTCGCGAGATAGCAGAGAGCCAGACTTAGTGGATCCGGTCAAATGAAAGGACACCCACTTGGCCATATCGTTCACCGTGGAATTTATGGAACCTGCGGGGCCGACGGAATCTAACGACTTGTAGGGCAAGAGCTCATTTTTCGAATATCCCAAAGCAGATTCACCGCCCTCGAAGCCCTGAACGGTAAACGTGGTGGTGTTCATTTCTAAGGGATCAAGAAGTGAATCCTTCACAAAATTAGTCCATTGTTTTCCTGAAACTTTTTCTAGCGCTTCCCCAGCCACCATAAACATCAAGTTGTTGTACTGGGTTTTTCCGGAGCGAAAGCCCATGCCCTCTCGCTTATCCGTTTCTAAAAATTGCAACTTTGGGAAAAGTTCATCAGCGGTAAATGGAGTAAAATACCAAAGTAGATCGTGACGAGGCAGACCCACCTGGTGACTAAAAATATCTTCAAAGGTCACCTGCTCGGCTACCGCTGGTAACTCCAATTGAAAGTCTGGCAATACCGTTTGCACTCTGTCTTGAAACTGCAGTTTCTTTTGTTCCTGTAATAGAGCAAAGGAAGTGGAAATAAAATTCTTGGTCACCGATCCAATGGCAAACCGAGTGTTTGCAGTAACGGGAAGCTTCTTCTCTCGGTCACGAAATCCATAGCCCTTAAAGTAAACCAGGTGTTGTCCACGGACGATTCCAACGGCAATCCCCATCTCTGGAACCACCTGGAATTTTTCCACAAAGGCGTCCATTTGTTTTTCCAATTCGGAAAAATCTTCTGCTGCCAGAGCGTTAGAAGAGAGGAACAAGAATGGGATTAACCCGGCCGCAAGCAAAAAACGGTTTCGCACGAAAACCTCTATTTTTTATAAAGACCAATTTCTTTTAAGCGTTGGTTCAAATATTCACCGGCGGTGATATTTGGATAGCGCTTCTCATCGAGCTTAGCAATGCATCGAGGAAGAGGAGACAAATCCACTTCCGATCGTGGATGCACAAAAAACGGCATGGAGAATCTTTGTTCTCGAGAGTTTCCAGGATTCACCACTCTGTGGGTAGTGCTTTTCAGCAAACCATTGGTGAGATTCTGCAACATATCACCGGTATCCACGATGATTTGTCCTTTTAAGGCGTGAATGGGCAACCAGGTGCCATCTCTTTGTAAGAGCTCCAAGCCACCGGCCGTGGCTTCGCAAAGAAGCGTAATAAAGTTGATATCTTCGTGGGCTCCCGCACGAATGCTTTGCGGATCACGATCTTCTGGAACTTCAGGATAGTTAATCACTCGCAGAATGGTATTTCCATCTTTTGCCAAGCTAGGAAGAAAGTTTGGTTGTTCACCGATATAAATGGAACAAGCTTCTAGCAATCGCTCAGAACAAACATCCAACTGTCGGTATAACTCCATCATCACTTCTTTAAATTCAGGAATTTCTGTGGGCCAAATATTTTCTGGATATTCTTTGTTGAGTCGATGGTTGGCACTTAGTTCGCGTCCCACGTGCCAAAACTCTTTTAGGTCTGGAGCTTTGTGGTCTTTTGCATGTTCACGTCCGAAGCTCGTGAATCCTCGCTGACCTTTGATTTCTAGATTTTCGTATTTCTTTTTCGAAGATTCGGGAAGGTCGAAAAAATCTTTGGCAATCTGGTAAGCCTTTTCAATCAACCGATAGTCCACACCATGATTCTGCAAAGCAAAAAATCCGATGTCTTTGAGGGCATCTCCCATTTTCGCCACGAAGGCGGCCTTCGTATTGGGCGAACCGTTGAGGTAATCGTTAAGATCCACTACTGGAATGGTTTGATTCATGAGAAATCCCCCTTTTTCAGGGCCTTAACTAATCGCAGCCACTGCAGTCCGTCAAGCAGAAAGGCTCTCGTTCACCCGGGAAACTCAAGGATTCTGCGAGAATTGCGAGGAAAAGGCCCGTTCTTACGCTGAGCCTTCCATTCTAGGGGTTTTGCCCTATACTTTGAGTCAAAATTCCCCCTGATTTGGAGCGGTTTTATGATGGAAATTTTGCAGAATCCCGAAGCTTGGCTATCGCTATTGATGCTTACGTCTATGGAAGTGGTGCTTGGCGTGGACAACCTGATTTTTATCAGCATTTTGGCCGGTCGCCTGCCGGTTCATCAGAGGGAAAAAGCCCGCAAAATCGGTCTCACCGGGGCCTTCGTCACCCGATTGGGCCTGCTAGCCGTCATCAGCTGGATTGTAGGTTTAACAGCTCCCATTTTCACGGTGGCCGATCGTGAGTTTTCTGGAAAGTCACTGATCCTGTTGGTGGGAGGATTGTTTCTTCTCTATAAAGCCACCACCGAAATTCACCACAAATTAGAAGGGGAAGATGCATCAGGAACTGCCGGTCGACAATCCACTTTTATGGCAGTAATCGCCCAAATCATGCTGTTGGACTTAGTGTTTTCTTTAGACTCTGTGATTACAGCGGTGGGCATGAGCCAATTCATTTCGGTGATGGTGGCAGCAAATGTGATTGCTCTCGCTGTAATGCTTGCCTTAGGCTCATTCCTTCACAATTTTATTGAGAAACACCCCACCGTAAAAATGCTGGCCTTAAGCTTTTTGCTAATGATTGGATTGGTGCTCATGGGAGAAGGAATGGGATTCCATATCCCCAAAGGCTATGTGTACTTCGCCATGGGATTTAGCGTTTTTGTGGAGTTGATCAATATTCGCATTCGTTCCAAAGGAAAACCTGTGCAGTTGAAAGTGGGAGCGTCACGGCCAGGCGAGCCCTTATAGATAGGTGCCCTTATAGCTAGGATCCGCCATAATTGGGTTTTCCTGTCCCTCCAATCGATCCTAGACCGACCTCTTTCGTCAGAACTCAGGATCGAGGTTCTTATCCAAAAGTTGTTGTGTTGAGGAAAGCGATTAACTATGAAAAAATACGGATCAAGGAAAATGCTTTCACTGAAGACGATTAGAATCAAAGGAATGCCGCCCTTGAATTTGAATAAAATATATTTCTCTGCCTTATTTTTGTGCGTTGTCCTTTTTGCTGGATGTGGAAAATTCGATCGAATTTCCAATACTGGATACACCTCCGTTACATTCCAGCGCTCAAGCGCAGACCAAGATCCTAAAAGTGCTATTTTTAATGGTGGGGCTCTAATCTACGCTTATAGTGATTCTTACGTGACGAATATGTATTTTCCCACCGAGACGGCCTTTCAAAACATAAGCCTACCCAATGGGGTGTACACATTTTACGGCATCGGATACTCCCAATCGGTGGATACATTTAGTACTGATAACGACGTCCGATGTGCTGTAACACCTCCCATTTCACTAACGGGTGGCTCACGCAATATCGTTGTGAATTTTCGTCAGGCCGACTGCTCCAACGGTGCATTTACCGGAGACGGAACATTCACAGACGCCAACAGTAGTAATACGGCGGCCACAGCTAGTACTGTATTCTCGCAGGCTGAAGTTGTATTTTGTGGAACCGCTGCGGGAACACAATTAAGTACGATTTCCGGAACACAAAATTGTTCAACAGTTGGGGGAACCGGAATATCGGCTCCGCTTTCTAGTATTTCGAAATACAAAATTATTTTGCCCATTTATGCACGAAGTGGCGCTAACTTCACTAGACTCGCCCAAGGCATTGAAACCTCTTGTTCAAACTCGTATCCTGACGCAGGAGGCGGCACTGCTTTTTCAGAATATATGCGCCTTCCCGTCGGATCTACAAATAAACCAGGGCTCTTTGCCGTGGAGATTGAAGCGTATACCGATGGATCTTGCACTTCACCTCCAGTGGTACGCACCAGATTTCACAATGGATTGGTTTTCGGGCCCGCTCCAGATGGGTCGGCCTTGGGCAGGCTAATTTCTAATGGCACTACACCGGCCCGAGCTAGAATCTTCCTCAGGGAATTGTGATCGAATTGCGCTCTTCAAAATTTGGAAAAAAGTTATTAACGCCATTCTTTTTAGGCCTCGTTTTTCTTTGTATTCCATTTTATCGCATCCTCTTTTATTCGGACCGAGTCCTTCTCTTTCGAGACCTAGTAAGAGACTATTTGCCGCAAAAAATACTATGGGCAAATGCATTTCGTGAGGGAAGTCCCTTTCCCTTTTGGAACCATCACTCCTTTGGTGGCACTCCATTTTGGGCGATGAATGTTGGATCGCCTCTTCATCCATTAAACTTTTTCTTCCTTCTTTTTCCTTCCGGCGAAGAATCTAAGGCTTTGGCCTATTTCCTATTTTTTCACTACATCTTAATTTTTTGGGGTTGTTACCGCTTGTTTCGTCTATTTCAATTAGACTCTTGGCCTGCCACGCTTTTTGCTCTCTCGCTAGCGTCCAGTGGACTTTCATTAAGCTTACACAGCCTTGGGCATGTTTTAGCTTCCATGGTTTCCATTCCTTGGTTTTTCTTCTTCCTATTTAAATGGCAAAAGAACAAAGAGCGGAAACTCTTCTTTTTTCCAATTGGGGCTTCCATGGCTTGGCCCATCTATGGTGGAGATCCCCAAATTTCCTACTTTCTTGCGATTTTTTTCATTTTATTTCACTTATTCCATCTCTTTTCGAAAAATAAACAAAGAGGGGAACCGAAGAGAGTCAATCTTTCTTCTTTCTTCTACGTTGGAATTAGCGCGATTTCTTTCTCTGCGGCCCAACTATTACCAACCGCAGAACTTGCATTCCAGTCTGCAAGAACCACATCTTCCATTTCCGACCTATTATTATTTTCGTTTCATCCCATTCGAATCTTAGAGTTTTTCTTTCCATTGTTTTTTGGAAATCGTTTGGGATTTGAAACCTATTGGGCCGAACAATGGGTAAACTTTCCATACAAAAATCCTTTTGTGTTTTCAGCCTACCCAGGAATTTTTTTCATTTGGATTTTTCTTTCTAATTTCTTTCAGAAACAAAAACATTCCCCCTTGGCCCGGGTAGCTCTCATTGCTTCAATTTCATTTCTGGCACTTTCCTTTGGCGATTTTTCTCCCATTCCTCTTTATCAATTTTTTGCAGAGTATTTTCCTCTTTTCCCATTGTTTCGATATCCCGAGCGACTATTGGTATGGACTTTATTCTTTTTATCTGTGTACCTCGCGCTTAGGAGCCAATCGAATTTTCGACCCCACAAGCTTGAGAGCAAAATTGATTGCCAGAAAGAGACAGCTTCCGGTTCATCAAAAGCTGTCCAGCAGAATCCGTCTAGTCATTGGCATCCCATTCCACGTATTTGGGTATGGTTAATTTGCCTAGCGGGTAGCCTCGCTTCCACAGCGATTTTTATGAAATGGATTCCCATCCCCTTAACGGCTACTATAGGAATCTTTAGCACTTGTCTGGGACTTTTGATCATTAATGAGTGTAGTGTCCGGTGGAAACAAACCTCAACCTTCTTTTTCCTCAGTTTAGGAGTCATGGGCGCCGATCTAATTTGGAATCAAACATATTTAGTTTGGGACATCAACAAGCATGTTTTAGATATCGAAAGAAACTCCATCGTGAGAGAAATAAAAAGAGACATGGAAAGTCGATCTACGGCTTTGGCTTCTGGTGCAAGTTTTAGAGTGAGCCCGGATCTATTCTCACCATTGAAACATTCCAATTCTTATATGGATCATATTTCTAGCACCACTCATGGAATCTTAGATTCCGTTTCTCCTAATGTTTTAACCATCTACGGCTTAGAAGACATTTCTGGATACTATTCCATTGTTTCTTCAAGACGGATCGCCTTTTGGAACGAAATTTTAGCTGAAGGAGATCCAAGACACTACTTTGATCTAATGGGTGTCTATTACCTTCCAAAACGAAATCAGTGGCAAATTTCAGAGTTGATGATCAATGAAACAGCACAACCATATCTATTTGTTCCAGAGACGCTCTTTTTCGTTACCTCTAAAGGTGAGCTGTTTTCTACCATTCGTTCTGCAAAGTTTCAGACCCATAGAGATGTGATTCTACAAGAAAAACAAAACACATCCGCCCTCACTTCGTTGGAGCAAGGAATGGAGCTGGGAAACTTCAAAATTACAAAGAGAGACGGCAAGAGAATCCATTTTGAATATTTTCCCAAAACTGAAGTGGGCGAAAAATTTATTCAAATCAATGAGTCATTTGACAGCCATTGGACCGCAAAAGTGAATGGACAAAAAGTGAATCTCGTTGAGACCAACGGCTGGGCAATGGGAATGTGGATCCACCTTTCATCTTCTGCCCCTGTAGAGATAGTGTTGGAATATGAGAATCCGTGGATCTCTATCGGGATTCTTCTCACTGCTTTATGGTGGATTGCCTTCAAACTGGTCTACTTAATTGAGTAAGGATTTTTTGGGATATTTGGGGCTTCGCCCTTAAGATCGGCATTGGTCTTGCTTTGCGCCTCTCTTGATATGAGAGTTTCCTGCATAAATTGTAGATCTAGAGG
>JACCDW011302631.1_pt1 | contig 145576 bp, 145 predicted proteins | sample 7449781 | NCBI WGS metagenome assembly JACCDW01 (sample SAMN15323449, study PRJNA562643) | freshwater metagenome | isolation source: river surface water | place: USA:Blue River Watershed | collected 2017-08-18 | reverse complement strand
GCCGTCATCACCCATGGCACAGACACCCTGGAAGAAACAGCCACTTTTCTCAGCCTGAGTGTGAGCAGCGAAAAGCCTGTGGTCGTCATTGGCGCCATGCGTCCAGCCACCGCCCACTCGGCCGATGGCCCCGCCAACGTGCTTGACGCTTGCACCGTGGCCAGCCACCCCCAGGCACGGGGCCGTGGCACCCTGGTGATGATGAATGGCCGCATCCACGCCGGCTTGCGGGTCACCAAACGCCACGTCAGCAGCGTGGAGGCCTTTGATTCGCCTGTGTCCGGCGCACTGGGTGAAGTGGCCGATCAAAGCGTTCGTTGGTTTGGTCCGGCACACCGCTGTGCGCCAATCCCCTGGGCCTCACCACATGAGCTGCCTCGGGTCGATATTGCCGTATCGTATGCCGGCGCCGACGCGGCGGCGCTGCAGGCCTTTGTGGCGGCCGGTGCGCAAGGCATTGTGCATGCCGGCCTGGGCAACGCCAATGCGCCAGCAGGCAATCGGGAGTTTTTGCGCCAGCTGCCCGCTAAAGGGGTGGTACTGGCACGCTGCTCACGCTGGATTCCTGGCAGCGTCACACACAACTCAAGCATGTTCAATGACGACACGCTGGGTTCCCTGACCGCCGGCACCCTGCCTCCTCACAAAACACGCATTGCCCTCATGCTGGGCTTGGCCCATGGACTGAGTCGCCAGGCGCTGCAAGCCTGGCTCGATCAAATCAACCAACATTGAAAATGAACTGGAACACATTGTTACGCCGCGTCGCGCAATTCGCCGCTTTTTCTTGGGCTGGCTTGGCCGCCCTGCCCCCGGCCTGGGCCCAGGCTGGCGATTGGCCACAACACCCCGTGACCATCGTCATGACCTTTCCCGCCGGATCCGGTGTGGACGTGGTGGCCCGTCAAATCCAGGACCCCTTGTCCAAACAACTGGGGCAAGCGGTGGTGCTGGACTACAAGCCCGGCGCTGCGGGAAACATCGCCAGCGAGTGGGTGGCGCGCGCCAAGCCTGATGGCTACACCCTGGTGTTTGGCACCGCAGCCACGCATGGCAGCAATGCGGCCTTATACAAAAAGTTGAGCTTCGATGTGGAGACCGATTTCGCTCCGGTGGCTCCGCTGCTGGACGTCTCCAACGTGCTCACCATCAACCCGGATGTGATCTCGGCCAACAGCTTGAAAGAGTTTGTCGACATCGTCAAAGCCAACCCAGGTAAATACAACTTTGCCTCCACAGGCAATGGCACCGGCACTCACATGGCGTTTGCCGAATTCAATTCACGCCTGGGCTTAAACATGCTGCACATTCCCTACAAGGGCGGCCCGGAAGCCATCACCTCGGTGTTGAAGGGAGAGACCTGTTGCATCATGAACCAGGTGCAAACCGTCATGAGCCATTACAAGGCGGGCAAGGTGCGCCTGCTGGGTGTCACAACCGCCAAGCGGGTCGCCGCCATTCCCGACATCCCCACCATTGCCGACAGCCAATTGCCGGGGGCGCGTGGGTTCGACAGCTCCATCTGGTTCGGCATTTTTGCGCCCAAAGGCACCGATGCCCGGGTGGTGGCCAAACTCAATGGCGCCATCCGCCATGTGCTTGAGAATCCGGAGGTCAAGAGCAAGCTCGAAAGCGCCGGCAACAGCGTGCGCATCGAGTCGCCCGAGGAGTTCCGTGCCACCGTCAAATCCAACCGGGCCAAGTGGGCCGACGTGGTCAAGGCGGCCAACATCAGCATCGACTGACCGTTGCCTGGAATACGCGGGTTGGGATACGCCTCTTGAAAAACAACGACTTACCGCACGGTGGGCTGCAGGCCCTGGAGGCCCGGGTGCGACACGATCTGGTGTGCCTGGGCTTGCCCGCCAAGCCCTGGGTGCCACCACTTCAGCGCGACCATCAGACGGTGCACGACGTCGTGGTGGTGGGAGCGGGCATGGCCGGGCTGGCTTTGGCCGCATCACTGACCCACTTGGGGATTCGTCCCTACGTGATAGACCGCGCCCCGGCTGGCTTTGAAGGCCCCTGGGCCACGACAGCTCGCATGGAAACTTTGCGCTCGCCCAAAGAGCTGACCGGGCCGGCCCTGGGTATTCCTTCACTCACCTTCCGGGCCTGGTATGAGGCTCAATTTGGCGCCGAGGGATGGACCCGGCTGGACAAAATCCCACGCCTGCAATGGGCCGACTACCTGCGCTGGTACCGGCAGGTGCTGGGGTTGGTCGTCCACAATCAGCAGCAGTTGATCGACGTTTCTCCGCGTGCCGATGGTGTGGTTGCCCTGCAGGTGGCTGATCATCAGATGGGGCATCCACAAACCCTGCTGGCCCGTCATGTGGTGCTGGCCACCGGCCGCGATGGCCTGGGCGGACCCTGGGTGCCCCCGTGGTCAGCCGCGATTCCTCGGGATCGCTGGCTGCACTCGGGCGAAGCGTGGAGTGGCGAGCGCTTGCGCAACTTGCGTGTGGCTGTCATCGGTGCCGGTGCATCGGCCATGGATGCCGCGGCCACCGCCTTGGAGCACGGCGCTCATCGGGTGGATCTGTTGATCCGCCGCCACCAGCTGCCTCGCATCAACAAAAGCAAGGGCTCGGGCAACCCTGGCATGGCGCATGGCTATTGGGCGCTGCCCGATGAATGGAAATGGCGCATTCGACACTACATCAATCAAGAGCAAGTCCCGCCACCTCGCGGCAGCACCTTGCGCGTGTCGCGCCACCACAATGCTTATTTCCATTTTGGCGCTGGCGTACAAAGCGCCAACATGCAGGCCGATGGTTCCGTGGTCTTGCACACCGCCAAAGGGCCGTTGGTGGCAGACTTCGTCATTTTCTGCACCGGCTTTCGCAGCAATTGGTCCTTGCGCCCCGAGTTTTCCAGCATCGCACCGCATGTGCGTGTCTGGCAAGACCGCTTTGCAACCCCTGCCGGGGAAGATGACGCGGAACTTGCCGAGTCGCCCGATCTGGGCCCATTGTTCGAGTTCCAGCCCAAGGTGCCTGGGTTGTGTCCCGGCCTGGAGCGCATTTACTGCTTCAACTACGCCGGCGCGCTGTCGCAAGGTGCCGGGGCGGGAGACATTCCACAAATCAGCGATGGTGCCCAACGACTGGCACGCGGGCTGGCCACCCGACTGCTGTCAGAAGACATTGACCAACACTTTGTCGCGCTACAACACTACGACGACCCCGAGCTGTTGGGCGACGAATGGCAAGAAGCCGAATTCCCCCGTCAAGACGGCCTGAAGAACACGCGATGAACCCCAAGCACCCCATGCCCCCCACAGCTCGCGACACCGTCGATGCCCTGGTGCCACTGACCACGGGCTCGCCGGCCTACGGTTGGCGGCACGAGCGCGCCAAAGTGGTAGCAGCCACCCAAGGCAGCGAAGACGCTTTGCTGGACCCCATGCTGGACGGCTTGACGCTCGCAGAGCGCTTGCAAGTCGCCGCCACCTTGTGCTCATTGAGCGACATGCCCGCGCTGGCCCAGCACTACCAAGAGAGGCTTGCTGCGCAAGCCCCACCTGCGTCCAACGCACATCTGGAAGTGATGCTGGACTTCACCCGCACACTGGCCCTCAATCCCGTTGAGGGCGATCGCGCGGCGCTGGATCGATTGACGCAAGCCGGGCTGCGTGCGCCCGATGTCGTCGCCCTGGCGCAACTGATCGGTTTTGTCACTTACCAGGTTCGACTGGTCGCCGGCTTGAAGGCCCTCTCGGGCGTTGACTTTGCAAACAAGGCGCAGAGCGTCACCGCCACCAGCACGCCCTTTGTCCATCCGGCCCATTTGCCCACCCCGGGTCAGCCCGTCCAGGTGGGCGGTTTCACCAGCGCCACGTTGGACTGGAAGGCCTGGTTGCCGGTGCTGGATCTGGCCAGCGCTTCACCGCATCAGCTTCAAGTGTTGGCAGCCAGCCACCCCAAGGCCAGCACCTCGGACTATTACCTCACACTGGCGCAACAGCCACGCATCCTGGAAGAGCGCTCCGAAGTGTTCAACGCCATCATGTACGCCCCCGGCGGTTTGCCGCGCAGCGAACGTGAACTGGCCAGCGCCGTGGTCTCGCGCATCAATGGCTGTGTGTACTGCGCCGCCGTCCATGCCCAGCGTTTTGAGCAGCTGACCAAGCGCAATGATGTCATCGTGCAAGTGTTCACCGACCCCGACAGCGCCGGCACCACGGCGCGAGAGCGCGCCATTGTTCAGGTCTCTGCCGAACTCACACGTCGCCCAGGCGCTTTCGATGCGGCGTCTCTACGGGAGGTGGTGGCCACGGGGCTGGGGCCGGTCGAGGTGCTGGACCTGATCCACGCCATCGCCATTTTTGCCTGGGCCAACCGACTCATGCTGAATCTGGGTGAGCCGGTGCTACCCCACTGACGGGGCATCACCCGGTCACTGCTGGGGAATGGCCGCGTCCCGGACCACCTTCTTCCACTTTTGCACTTGGTTGCTGACATAGGCCCTCATCTCGGCAGTTGAAGCGGATGGACTGGACACACCGCCCGTGGCTTCCAACTGCGCGATCACGGCCGGGGCTTTGAGCACGGTGGTGATGGCGGCATGCAGCCGCGTCGCCACCGCTTCAGGCAAACCTTTGGGGGCGGCAATGCCCGTCCATGAAGTCACCTCGAAACCCGCAACGCTGTCCTTGATCGGGGCCACCGAAGGCATCAAAGGCGCACGGTCCGACGAGGTCACGCCCAAAGCGCGCAACTTGCCCGCATCCACCTGAGTCCGGGTGACTGTGACCGAATCGAACATCAAATCCACACGACCACCCAGCACATCTTGCAAAGGGGCCGAGCCGCCCTTGTATGGAATGTGGTTGAGCTCGACACCCGCCATGGATTGAAACAGCTCGCCTGACAAATGTTGCGTCGACCCGATGCCCACAGAGCTGTAGGACACCTCCCCCGGTCGGCTCTTGGCGGCACTCAGCAAATCGGCCATGGATTTAATGGGGCTGTCCGCCCGGGTGGCCAGCACAAAGGGAAAGCGGCTGACCAGGGATATCCAGTCAAAGCTTTCGACAGGATCAAAGGACAATTTTTTGTACATGGCGGCGGACACTGCATGCCCCCCCGTCAGCAGAATCAGGGTGTAGCCATCGGCCGGGGCCTTGGCAACCTGAGCGCTCGCCAGGTTGCCTCCTGCTCCCGTCTTGGCTTCAACGATCACCTGTTGACCCAATTCCTTGGCCAGTGCCTGCCCGACGATGCGCGCAATGGTGTCCGAGTTTCCACCCACGGCAAAGCCTTGAATCAATGTGATGGGCTTTTCGGGAAAGGGGGCTGCATGCGTGGCAGTCGCGAGAGCCATCAGGCCCATCATGAACAAACGTCGAATCATGGGTGCACCTTCACAATGAAAATCAGCGTTGATAGCCGTGGGCGCCACCGAACAAGGTGTGTCGTTGCGACCAGTCATGCGTCTTCGCCCACAAGTCCAGCACTGCCGGTGCCTCATCCACAAAAGCCTGCATGCGCGCCGGGTCACGGCAAGTTCTCGCGGTCAACTCGAGGCGATGTCCGGACGGGTCAAAGAAGTAGATCGAGGTGATGAAATCATCGTGGTTGGTCGGCCCCACCACGCTCACGCCTTTGGCTAGCAGGTCTTTCTTGGCTTGATGCAGGGTGTCCAGATCGGCCACTTCAAATGCAAAGTGCTGAATCCAATCGGGTGACTCCAAGTCCTTCATGTTGCCGGGATCTTTCGGGCACTCAAAGAACGCAATATTGCTGCCATCTTCCATCTCCAGAAAGATATGCACATGCGGGCTGTATTTGCCCGTCGACGGCACATGGTCTTCGCCCATGGCGTGAGAAAACTTCAAGCCCAGCACCTCGGTGTAGAACTTGACCGTTTCGACCGCGTCCTTGCAGCGGAAAGCCGCATGATGGAGTTTCTTGCACAACATAAATCTTCTCCTGAGTGTTGATCAACAAGCAGACACGAACATCGCGTCATGCAACCGGTGGCTAAGGGCACGCTATTCACATCTTACAAAGTGGCGCCGCCATCGATCACGAAACGGGTGCCGGTGGCCGTTCGCAGATGGGTCACACATGCCATCACGGCCAGCGCCACATCCTCAGGCGTGACGATGCGCCCCAGTGGCGTTTGCGCCGCCTTGCGCTCGAGCTCGGCGCGGTCGCGACCCGGCACGAAGCCCGTGTCCACCGAGGCCGGGGACACACAGAGAAAACGAATACCCGAGCCCATGGCCCGGGCCAGAGACAAAGTCATGGTATCGATGGCCGCTTTGGCCGCGCAGTAAGCGATGTTGCTGCCAGAGCCCGTGAAAGCGGAGACAGAGGACACGTTGACAACCACCGCATCGCCCGATGCACGCAGCAAGGGCATCAAGGCTCGGGTGATCGAATAGGTGCCACCGGCATTGGCCAAGAGAATTTCGTTGAACACAGCGGGGTCCAGTGCGTCCAGATTCGAATGGGCGATACGGCGCGTGAACCCCGCGGAATTGACCAGCACATCGACCTGGCCATAGTGCTCTTTCAGCCACTGCGCGGCGGTGGCATGCACGGCCGTGTCCCCCAGCGGCAACGCGAGGATGGCATGACCTTCTCCCGGCAGTGCGGCACGCAGCGTCTCGGCGCGCTCCTGCCCTTGGTGATAGCCGATGACCACCCGAGCACCCGCCTGCGCCAGGTTGCGCACAGCCGCCGCGCCAATGCCATTGCTGCCACCGGTGACGAGAGCCACTTTTCCACGCAGTGAAGGGTTGCCCATGGCTTCTTGCATTGTTGTTCTCCTGAAATGGTCAAAGTGTCCCATTATTGAACAATGGGGTTTCTATCGATGAATGAATTTTCATGGGAGTTGGTCCATCCCTGACACAGCGCAAGCCCTTGGCCGATGGGTGATGTCTGGCTTCCAGACGTATGGCCAAGGCTTTTGTGGATGGGACTGCTGACTTTGGGCTAGTATGAACGCATGAAGATTTTGCAAATTCTGCCGGGCACCGATTGGTTGGCTTTGGCTTTCTTCCTGACGGGTTGGGTCGGGTACGCTTTGTTTGCGCGCAAGCGTGCGCAGTCCAGCCACTCCATTCTGGCCGCCACCAACATTTACCGCCTGCGCTGGATGCGTCAGGCGGTGCATCGCGACCCGCGCATGCTGGACGGCATCATCACCCAAACCCTGTCAGAGACGCCTTCCTTTTTTTGCTCCACCACCATCATCATCATTGGCGGATTGATGGCCTTGCTGGGCACGACCGACAAGGCGGCCGAATTGGTGCGGGAAATTCCGTTCGCCCAGCCCACCCCCATGCTGGTGTTTGAATTCAAGATCCTGGTGCTGATCGCCATCTTTGTGTATGCGTTCTTTCGCTTTTCGTGGTCGATGCGCCAATACACGTTTGTGGCGCTCATGATCGGCGCCCTGCCCCCTGCTCAAGACTTGATCGGGCATGACAGCGCAACGGAAAAAATGGCGAAAAAAGCCGCCACCATGACAGGGCTGGCCGCCGAGACCTTCAACGACGGGTTGCGGGCCTATTATTTTTCCTTCGCCGCCATGGGGTGGTTCTTTTCCCCACTGGCGCTGGTGCTGGCCACCGGGCTGGTGGTGTTCATCCTCTTCGGGCGAGAGTTCCGCTCTGAAGTGTTGGCGGTGCTGGACGACTGACGCACCTCGCGCGTTAAACATCCCGTCAGGCGGCAGAGGGCAGGGTGACCTTCAAGCTGCTCATGACCTCGATGAAGTAGGGGCCAGAGGCTTGCATGCCGCGCTCGATAGCCGCTGCAATCTGCTCCTCATGCTCGATGCGCTCGGCAGTCATGCCAAAGCCACGCGCGATCGCCAGAAAGTCGGGGTTGAACAAATCGGTCCCCGGATGACGCCCGGGGTATGCCCGGTCCTGGTGGATGCGGATGGAGGCATAACTCGCGTTGTTGGACAGAATGAAGAGGATCGGGAGTTTTCTCTCGATGGCTGCGATCATTTCGTTGCCAGTCATCATGAAGCCGCCATCACCGACCATGCACACCACCTTGGACTCGGGTTGTCGCAAGGCCGTCGCGATGGCGGCGGGGGTGCCGTAGCCCATGGCACCCGACAAAGGGGCCATGAGTCGCTGGGGAAAGTCAAATCCAAAGTGGCGATACGTGGGCGCAGCAAAGGTGCCCGCGTCCAGGCAAATCCGGACATCGGCGGGCGCCACACGTTTGAGGCAACGCACCACTTCGGAAAATGGCACACCATCATCTGAGCGCCGCTCGGGCCAGTGCGCTATTTTTTCGTGGATCTGCCGCAGCCCGGTGGCCCACGCTTTCCGCGCGGCTGAAGGGTGGAAAGGCTCGGTGGGCAACCCATCTCGCACCAGACTCACGGGGTCACAGGTCAAACCCAGGTCGGCGGCATAGTGCAGGCCGACCACACGCGGATCGGGGTAACAGTGCACCAGAGTCTGCGCGGGTTTGGGCAGCACCGGAAATGCATAGTTCTGGGTGGTCACGTCATCGAGCCGGGTACCCAGCGCCACAATCAGGTCGCTGGAGTGAAATTGTTGCAACTGATCGTGCGGATTGGCCAGCCCAAGATCTCCCACAAACAGCGGGTGGCTGTTGGGAAAAATGTCATGACGGCGGAAGGCAACGCAGACCGGCACTTGCCAGGCCTGGGCAAAGGCTTGCAGCGCTTCCCGACCGCCTTCGACATCAAAGGCCCCGCCCGCGATCACCAGCGGTCGTTCGGCCTGGCTCAACAGTTGTCGCAAGCGGGCCAGGCTGCTCGGGCCGGCGGGCAAACGCTCGTGCGCTTGAGCCACCCAGTGCACCTGGCTGACCGCTTGCTGCTGCACATCCTCGGGGATGGCAAGGACCACCGGCCCTGGCGTCCCCGTGGTGGCCATGCGAATGGCTTTGAATGCCAGTTCAGGCAGCTGGGCAGGATCGGTGGCTTCTGCCACCCATTTGGCGATGGAGCCAAACATCGACTGGTAATCGATCTCCTGAAATGCTTCACGACGCAAATCTTTTTTGGGAATCTGACCAATCACCAGAATGAGTGGAATCGCATCTTGCTGCGCGGTGTGAACGGCAATGCTGGCGTTGGAGGCGCCAGGACCCCGACTCACCATCAACACCCCCGGGCGTCGAGTCAGGCGGCCGTCCGCGCAGGCCATGAAGCCGGCGCCGGCCTCGTGGCGGCATGTCACCAAGTCGATGCTCGGAAAGTCGGCCACCGCATCCAGCAAGCCGATATAGCTTTCACCCGGTACCTGAAAAATGCGATCGATGCCGTTGTCGGCCAGCACCGAGAGAAAAGCGTGTGCAGCAGTGCTCATCGTCAATCCACCTTGGCGCCGGTTTCACGCACGAGCTTGCTCCAGCGTTCGTTTTCCTTGCGGATGAAGGTGCCAAATTCTTCCGGCGTGCTTTTGAGGATTTCAGACCCCATGGCGGTCAGCTTGGCGCGCACCGCCTCATCGTCCAGCGCCAGGTTCAACTCCTGGTTCAACTTGTCGATGATGGGCTTGGGCGTACCGGCCGGGGCCAGTGTTCCCAACCAGGCGCCGACCTCAAAATTCGTGACACCCAATTCATGCAAGGTCGGCACATCGGGCAGCAGGGGCGAGCGCTTGAGGGTGGACACTGCCAGTGGTCTGAGTTTGCCGGACTTGATGTGCGGCAGCATAGAGAGCACCGTGTCAAAGGTCAGGTCAACCTGACCACCGATCAAATCGGTCTGCGCCTGACTGCTGCCTTTGTAGGGCACATGGGTGAGCTTCATGCCAGTGCGTTGTTGCAGCAAGAGCATGATGAGGTGGCTGGTGGTGCCGTTGCCAATCGAGGCATAGGTCATCTTGCCTGGGTCTGCCGCGGCTGCGGTTTTCAAATCCTGATAGTTGTTGACCTTGGTCGTGGCGTTGACCACCAAGGCATAGGGCAACCAGGTGTGAATGCCGATGGGCGCGAAATCCTTCACCGGGTCATACGTCAATTTGGGGTACACGTAGGGGTTGATGCTCATCGGCGCCGTGGCAGAGACCACCAGCGTGTAGCCATCGGGCTTGGCCTTGGCCGCAAAAGCCGCGCCCGCACTGCCGCCTTGACCAGGCTTGTTGTCGACGATGAAAGACTGTCCGAGCCGGTTGGTGAAACGATCGGCCAACACCCGGGCCACCGAATCGGTTGCGGTCCCGGGAGGAAACCCCACCACCATGCTGACCGGTTTGTTGGGCCAATTGGCAGCACTTTCTTGGGCATGGGTCACAGGGGCGACCAGGAAAATCATGCCCACAACAGCGTAAAGTGTGCGGTTGAGTCGTTTCATCGGGTTCTCCTGGGGGGCGATCAAGGGTCCTGGAGTCTTTCAATCTCCCGGCTGGTTTGCAATCACCTAGGTGATTCATCGAGCAGGTTTTCTTCATCTTGGTTGGTGTTTCGTGAAGTCTTCAATATCTCTGGTTGACATTGACCGTCCCGACACCTGGACCCGCTACCACAAGGGCCTGTGTGAGCGCTGCGCCGCTCACTGCTGCACCATGCCGGTCGAGGTCAGGTTGCCAGACCTGGTGCGACTGCACCTGGTCGACGACTTCGAAGCCGAACATGAGGCCCCCAAACAAATCGCCAAACGCTTGAGCAAGGCCGGGCTGATCGAGCACTTCAATTTCAAGCACAGCATCTTCACCCTGGCACGCCGCGCCAGCGGGGACTGTCACTTTCTGGACCCGGTCAGCCGCCGCTGCACGGTGTATGAAGACCGACCGGCCACTTGTCGAAAACATCCGGAAATCGGCCCCAGGCCCGGCTATTGTCCGTTTGGTATTCGTGCCAAAGAGGCTTGAATCAAGTGTTACCTAGGTGCGGGACAAACGGTAGAAGTTCGTATAAAAACGACATCCTTGCCTGACTGCCCCTGAGGTCGCTGAAGGCCCAGATGGCTGGGCTCCATGCACACTGTCGACGGGGCGGCAGATTTGTCTCGTGGTGAGAAAACTCACCGCAGCTCAGGAGCCGACACGTGCCACGCTATCAACTGAACATCAACGGAAAGACGCAGTCCGTCAACACAGACTCGGACACCCCACTCCTGTACGCTTTGCGCGACGAACTGGGACTGCATGGCACCAAGTTTGGTTGCGGGCTTGGCCAATGCGGCGCCTGCACCGTGATGATCAATGGCGAGGCGACCCGCTCCTGCCTGACGCCTGTCAGCAGCGTGGGCAACAAGGCTGTCACCACCCTGGAGGGTTTGAGCCAAGACGGCAAGCCCAGCCGTTTGCAGCAAGCGTTCATTGACGAGCAGGCGGCGCAATGCGGCTACTGCATCAACGGCATGATCATGACCTCGACCGCCTTGCTCAAGCGCAAGCCCAACCCGTCCGAGTCAGAGATCAAAGAGGCCCTCGCAGGCAACCTCTGCCGCTGCGGCACCCATCAACGCATCTGCGCCGCCGTCAAACGCGCCGCCACCGCCTGAAGGAGCACGCCCCATGAAGCACATGAACAGCTCCTCCTCTACCGCGGCCCTCAATCGTCGCGATTGGCTCAAGGCCACCGCCGGTGCGCTGGTGGTCGGCTTCAGCGCCTCGGCCAGCATCGCCCAGACAACCGCTCCGATGCTGCGCGCCGCCAAAAGTGTGGCCAAAGACCAAGTGGATTCGTTCCTGGTGATTGAACCCAGCGGCAAAGTGATTGTGTTTGTCGGCAAGGTGGATTTGGGCACCGGCACCAAGACCGCCCTGGCCCAAATGGCCGCCGAAGAATTGGACGTGGCGTTCGCCAGCATCGAGATGGTGATGGGCGATACCGCCACCACCCCCGACCAATGGCTCACCGGCGCCAACCTCACCATTGCGCAAGGCGGCGGCGAGTTGCGCAAAGCCTGCGCCACGGCCCGTCAGGCCTTGCTGGCCAAAGCAGCACAACGCCTGGGCGTGTCGGCGGCCGAGCTCAGTGTGCGCGACGGTGTGGTTCGCACCAGCCAAGGCAATCGCTCTGTCAGCTACGCCGAGTTGATGCAAGGGGCCAACTCATTCGCGCTGGCCATCGACCCCAAGGCGGCCATCAAACCCGCCAGCAGCTACCGCGTGGTCGGCCAATCCATTCCTCGGGTGGACATTCCTGACAAAGTGACCGGCAAGTTTGTGTATGCACACGATTTCCGTTTGCCGGGCATGTTGCATGCGCGTGTGGTGCGTCCGGATGCCATCGGAGCATCGCTGTTGTCGGTGGATGACAGCCAGGCACGCAAGGTCAACGGGTTTGTGCAAACCGTGCGCAAAGGCAATTTCCTGGCGGTCCTCTCGACCTCAGAGTGGGGCGCCGTCAAGGCTGCGCGTGCGCTCAAAACCCAGTGGGGTGTCTCACTCAAGTTGCCCGAGCAAAAGACGGTTTTCGATTACTGGCGCCGCCAACCCCTGGCCAAGGAGGAGTCCACGCAAAAGGTCGGCGACGCTCCTCAGGCATTGGCGCAAAGCGTGCGTCGCGTCAAAGCCAGCTACGACTTCGCCGTGCAGACCCATGCGTCCATCGGCCCGTCGTGCGCCGTGGCCGAATTCAAGGATGGGAAACTGAATGTCTGGTCGCCCTCGCAGGCCACCCACTCCATGCAAAGCGAGCTGGCCACCATCACGGGTGTCGCCGCCGAGAAAATTCGCCTGGTGTACCTGGACGGCTCAGGCTGCTACGGCCGCAACGGTCATGAAGATGCCACCGCCGATGCCGCCTTGATTGCCACCCTGGTGGGCAAGCCGGTGCGCGTGCAATGGATGCGCGACGATGAGACCGCCCGTGCACCCAAGAGCCCCCCGCGCGCCATCGACATGGAGGCCGGCTTTGACAAGGACGGCAATCTGGTCGCCTGGTCGGCCGATTTCCATATCGCGGTCAACCACATCGTGGCCTTCAAGCCGCTGGATTTCCCGCTCCTGGCCGCCACTGACGTGGGCATGCCCAAGCCCGGCAACTGGGTGGGCTTTTTGTTCCAGAATGCCGGCGCGCCCTACAGCGTGCCCAACATCCGCGTGCAAACCCGCCATGTGGCGGAGACGTTCTTCCGCTCTGCACACCTGCGCAGCCCGGGCCGCATCGAAAACAGTTTCGCCAATGAAGCCTTCATGGATGAGTTGGCCGCAGAAGCCAAACAAGACCCCGCCGAGTTCCGTCTCAAGCATCTGAAAGACCCGCGGGGTGTGGCCGTGATTCAGGCCGCCCTCAAGCGTGCCAACTGGGAGCGCCGCGTCGGACCGCGCGCCCAGGCGGCCAACGCCGAAGTCACCCCAGGTCGCGGTCTGTCCTATGTGCGCTACAACAATTCCACCACCTATGTCGCTGCGGTGGCTGAGGTGGAAGTGAATCAAAAGACGGGGGCTGTGCGTGTGACGCGGGTCTGTGTGGCGCACGACTGCGGTCAGATCATCAACCCGGATGGGGTAACCAACCAGATCGAGGGCGGCGTGATCCAAACCGTCAGCCGCACGCTGATGGAGCAAGTGACCTGGAACGACACCCAAGTCACCAGCGTGGACTGGGCCACCTACCCGATCCTGCGCTTCCCCGATGCACCACGCGTCGAGGTCGACCTCATCAACGTGCCGGGCGAAGTGTCCTGGGGCGCGGGCGAACCCACCGCAACGGCCATTCCTGCCGCCATTGCCAACGCCATCTTTGACGCCACCGGAGCACGCATGCGTTCCTTGCCTTTCACCCCCGACAAGGTGAAGACGGCCCTGGGTCAGGCTCGCACCCCCAAAACCGCATAAGCCTTCGGGACAGCGGCCATGGGAGCGATAGAAAAACAACTGGCGGAGTTCGTGCTTCGCTTGCAGGTCGAACAGATACCGCCGTCTGCTTTGACAGTGATCCGTCGCATGGTCATGGCCGTCATCGGAACGGGGTTTGCCGGGGCCGCCGAGGACGGCGTCGGTCCCCTCCGAGGGCTATTGAAGGAGGAGGGTGGCTCGCCACAAGCAACCACCCTGGTGTTTGGAGACAAACTGCCCGCCAAAGCCGCCGCACAATTCAACGGCACGCTATGCCGCGCATTGGATTTTTGCGATGCCATGGCACCCGGACCCCATATCGGCGCCGCCCTGTTTCCGGCCGCCTTGGCGGCGGCTGAATGGGTGGGGGGATGTTCCGGCGCAGAGTTTCTGGCGGCCCTCACGGCGGGTGCCGAGCTGAGCTCTCGGCTCAATCTGACCGAAGCGCAGTACAACGGCTTCGACCCCACCGGCATCGCTGTGGTCTTCTCTGCCACCGCGGCTGCGGCCAGGATTTTGAAGCTGGATGCCGAGCAAACCTTGAACGCCCTGGCGCTGGCATTCAACCGCTGCGGCGGCAGTTTTCAAAGCCATGTGGACGGCTCGCTGGGCGTTCGCGTCGTCCAGGGCTGGGTGGCGCAGGCGGGTGTCGAGTGTGCGCAAATGGCCTTGCGCGGCATCACCGGGCCGCAGAATTTTTTGACCGGACATTACGGTTACGCCCACTTGTATGGCCGCGATACGCTGGACCCCACGCACGTGGTGGCAGGCCTGGGCTCGCAGTGGAAAGTCCACAACGTCGTGTTCAAGAAGTACCCGAGCTGCGGGGTGACGCAGGGCGTGACGGAATTGACCCTGGCCTTGATCCACGAGCGCGGGCTGCAAGCGCAGGATGTGATTTCCGCACAGGTGACGCTGCCACCCTATGCCCATCGTCTGGTCGGTCACCCCTTCCAGGTGGGTTCCAACCCTCGCGTGGATGCGCAGTTCAGCGCGGCCTATTGTGTGGCCAACGCACTGGTGCGACGTTCGTCACAGCTGCAGCACTTCGCACCCGCACAGGTCCATGACGCGGTCGTGCAAGCCATGATCCAGAAAATCAGCGTGGTGGCAGACCCTGCCTTGGACGCCCGCGGGCACACCGCCGTTGATCTTTGCGTCACCACCGCCGACGGTCAGGCGCATCGCAGATCCCTGGACATTGCACCAGGATTTCCTGGGGCCGAGCTTGATGACGCGCAACATCTGGCGCGCTTCAAGGATTGTCTGGCGTATGCCCCTCACCCGATGAGTGATGCACAAGTGCAGGCCGTGCTGAACACCTTGAACAACTTGAGTCAGCTGTCGGACGTGCGCGAATTGTTGCCCTTGCTGACGGTGCATTGAGGCCACAGCCACATGCACCACCATCCACTGTGAGGTTCAGCCCAGCCGCAAGGCGGCGACTCCGACCAACATGACAGCCGTGCCCACCGCGCGATGGGGGGTGAACCGCTCCTTGAGCAGCCAGGTTCCGAGCACAACCGCAAACAGCACCGAGGTTTCACGCAAGGCAGCCACCATGGCCACTGGCGCCTGTGTCATGGCCCACAGGGCAATACCATAGGACCCCACGCTGGCGATGGCTGCGAATGCATAGGCCCTCAAGCGCTGGCGAACATGGTGGTGCACCACGCTCGCACCCCGCTGACGCAACACCCAAAGCGCATACGGCCAACCCTCCAGGGCAAACAGAAGGCACACGTATTGAAGCGCGGTGCCACCATAGGTGGTGCTGTGGCGCACGCCCAGCCCATCCACCAGGGTATAGGCGGCAATCACTGCCGCATTGATCAAAGCCATCAGTACGGCCCGGGGTTGCCCCAACGCATGGGAGGAAAAGCCCAGCAACAACACCCCCAGAGAAATTCCCGCCACCCCGATCCAGGCCATCGCACTGAGGGACTCGCCCAACACACCTGTGGAAATCCCGGCGACCAGCATCGGTGCGGTCCCGCGCATGAGGGGGTACGTTAACCCCAGATCTCCGTGCTCGTAAGCGCTCACCAGGGCCAGGTAGTAGCCCACATGGATGACCACTGAAGCGCCGATGAAAGGCCAGGTTTCAGCGGGTGGCAACCCCAGCATCGCCACCCCTGGCAAAGCGATGATCGAAGCCATTCCATGGATGCCCGCGGTGTCGATCGATTTCTCGCGGCCGGATTTGATCAGCACATTCCACAAGGCATGCAGCAGCGCCCCAGCCAGGACGGCGGTCACAACCACTGCGCTGAGTCCCATGGCTGCCAATCTCTGAAGCCTGGACTCAACCCTGGGGAAGGGCTCGCCGCTGCTGTACTGCTGTTGCCAGTTCGGCCAGCACCGGTACCGTCTGCGCAAAGCTGATGCAGGCGTCGGTGATGGACACGCCCTCAGCCAGTGGCTGTCCAGCCACCAGATCCTGGCGGCCCTCATGCAAATGGCTTTCGATCATCAAGCCCATGATGCGCCGGTCGCCAATCGCCACTTGCGAGGCAACATCGCTGGCGACCTCGATCTGTTTGCGATGTTGTTTGCTGCTGTTGGCATGCGACACATCGATCATGACCTGTGGAGCCAGGCCTGCGGCCTCCAGTTGACGACAGGCAGCATCCACATCGGCCGCCGAGTAATTGGGTTGCTTGCCACCGCGCAAGATGATGTGCACATCCTGATTACCACGGGTTTCAAAGATGGCCGCTTGTCCCATTTTGGTCATGCCGATGAAGGCGTGTGATGCCCGGGACGCGACCACCGCATCTGCTGCCACCTTGACGCCTCCGTCGGTGCCATTCTTGAAGCCCACCGGACAGGACAGGCCACTGGCCAGTTGGCGGTGGCTTTGGCTTTCGGTGGTGCGGGCACCGATGGCGCCCCAGGTCACCAAGTCACTGATGTACTGCGGACTGAGCAGGTCCAGGAATTCGGTGGCCACCGGCATGCCCAGGTCGATGATGTCCAGCAACAAGCGACGTGCCATTTCCAGCCCCTGGTTCATGGCGAAGCTGCCATCCAGATGCGGGTCGTTGATGTAGCCCTTCCAGCCCACCGTGGTGCGCGGTTTTTCAAAGTACACACGCATCACGATCAACAAATCCCGTGCATGCTTATCTGCCTCGGCCTTGAGCAGGCGCGCATAGGTCATGGCTTGATCGTGGTCGTGAATGGAACAAGGGCCGACCACCACCAGCAAGCGGTCATCTTTCCCCTTCAGCAGCTGGGAAATATCCAGCCGAGAGCGCTCGACCACGGCCAGGTGGGCGGGCGAAGCCGGCCAACGCTCTTCCAGCAACGCCGGTGTGATCAAGGGACGGACCGATGCAATGCGGGTGTCATCGATGCGGGTTTTATCTTGGGTGGACAGCATGCGGATTCAGCGAGTTGGAGGGGAAACACAGGGCATCGGAAGGCGCGCAAAGGCACCCTCCGCACAGCACAGGATCAGGCGCGCAGGGTGGGAATGCCGACACCCGCGGCATCAAAGCCACCATCCACCGCCAGGACCTGGCCATTGATGTAACTGGCAGCGGGGCTGCACAGAAAGCCAACACTGGCCGCGATTTCTTCCAGGCCACCGTAGCGCCCCAGAGGAATGGCGTCGTGGTAGTCCTTGCGAATTGCGGGGGTGTGCACCTGTTTGGCCATCTCGGTCTCCACCGGACCGGGTGCGACGGCATTCACACGCACACCGGCATTGCCGTATTCGACCGCTTGCTGCTTGGTCAGATGGATGACCGCTGCCTTGCTGGTCCCATAGGCCACACGCAAGGTACTGGCGCGCAAGCCCGAGATAGAGGCGATGTTGACCACCGATCCACCGCCGTTTTGCAGCATGACCGCCGCAAACGCCTGCGTACACAGGAACACGCCGTCCAGATTGGTGGCCATGACATGGCGCCATTCCTGAAAACTGGTCTCGGCAATGGGCTTGAACACCGCCACCCCTGCGTTGTTGACCAAGGCATCGACCCGCCCGAAGGCTTTCAAGGTCTCTTGAACGGCCTGTGTCACCTGCGCCTCTTGCGAGACGTCGCAGGTGCAGATGCGTGCGTTGGGATGAGACGACAGCGAGGACAAGGCCTGTTGCAGGCCAGGTCCATCCTGATCGATCATCACCACGCGATGATCGTGGGCCAGAAACCACTGGGCAATGGCGTATCCGATGCCCCGTGCCGCCCCGGTGACGACGGCGACCGGTTGTGTTGAATCAGATGAACCCACGCTGGACTCCAATGGATCAGAAAGGGTCAGAGTTTAAGTGAGACCGCTTTCTGAGCCAACGCGTCCAAGGCCACCGAGCTGGCCTGGATGGCGCTGCGGCGGTGATAGAAATTCAAGGCACGCAGGCCGCCCAGTTCCTCGCCACCGCCGGCACGGCCGGGACCGCCGTGCAGGGACACGGACATCACATTGCCGTGACCGGTGTGCAAACTGGCCACATCGGGCGAAACAGCGTGCACGCGGCCATGGTGTGAACCCAGGGCAGCGGCGGTGGTGGCGATGAATAGTGGGTCAGCACTGTAGACCGACATCACCAGGGACCCCTCGCCGCGCCGGATGAGTTGATGGGCTTGCTCAATGCTGTCGTACGCCATCAAGGTGGCCACCGGGCCAAAGACCTCCTCTTCGTGCAAGACGCGGGCCTGGGCCGGCTCGCGCGAGCCCAGCAACACCGGGGCCACGCAAGCCGACACCGTGGCATCGGCGTCGACCAGGGCCTGGGTCCGGCCATCAAACAACACCTCGGCCTCGGCTTGAAGTTTGGTGATACCAGCCAGCACACTGTGGTGCTGCTCCTTGCTCACCAGTGAGCCCATGCGCACCGATTCGTTGCGCGGGTTGCCCACGGTGGTCTTGCCCAACTTGGCACTGATGGCCGCTGCAGCGGCCTCATACAAAGCGCGGGGGACAAAGACGCGGCGAATCGCGGTGCACTTTTGCCCCGACTTCACCGTCATTTCTCGCACCACCTCGGAGACCAGCAGCTGAAAGGCTTCGCTGTCGGGCGTGGCTTGGGGATCGAGCAGGGCAGAGTTCAGACTATCGGCTTCGATGTTGCACCGCACCGAACGCTGCGCCACGGCGGGATGCGAACGAATGATTCGCGCCGTCTCGGCCGAACCGGTGAAGGACACCACGTCTTGCGACTCCAGCTGATCCATCAGCCCAGCCGATGAACCACAAATGACCGACAACGCGCCCACCGGCAGGATGTTGGCGTCCACCACATCCTTCACCATCCTCTGGGTCAACCAGGCGGTGGCTGTCGCGGGTTTGATAATGACCGGCACCCCAGACAACAACGCCGGAGCCGCTTTTTCCCACAAGCCCCAACTGGGGAAATTGAAGGCGTTGATCAACAAGGCGACCCCTTGCGTGGGCGTCAGGATGTGCTGGGTTTGAAACAGCGGGTCTTTGCCCATGCGGATACGGTCGCCATCCAGCAACACCTGGGCCTCGCCCAATCCATGGCCCAACTTGGCATAGGTGCCCAGTGTGAAGATGCCGCCGTCGATGTCCACCGCAGAGTCTTTGACGGTGGTGCCCGAGTTGGCGGTGGCGATGTCGTAGTAGGCCGCTTTGTTGTCGGTGAGCACCTTCACGATGTCGCTCAACAGGCCCGAGCGTTGTTGGTAGCTGAGCGCACGCAAGGCCTGGCCACCTTGCTCGCGGGCAAAGCGAAAGCCCTCGGCCAGATCGATGCCAGCATTGGACACCCGGACCAATTCGGTGCCCAGCACCGGGTCGAACAAGGGCGTGCCTTGCCCGGTTCCGGTTTGCCAACGGCCAGCGATGAAGTTAGGGAGCAATTCGGTAGACATCTATCTCTTTCTTGGGGATTGACAGGACTGCCAATCTTGGTTAATGAATTAAATTGCATGTTTTCAGGAAAATTCGTTTGTCTTCCGGAAATCATGAATTGAAAATGCATTTTATTTCATTTTTATGGATTCAACGAGAATCCGTCCCATGACCTCTTCATCGCGACCGGCTCAGCCGGCCTCTTTTTCAGCACCAGTGCCCGTGAGCTTCTGGCAGGCCGCCGCGTTCTGGTTGAAGCTGGGGTTCATCAGTTTCGGCGGTCCGGCGGGTCAGATCGCGATCATGCACACCGAGTTGGTGGAGCGACGTCGCTGGATCTCCGAAAAACGTTTCTTGCACGCGCTGAATTACTGCATGGTCCTCCCCGGCCCGGAGGCCCAGCAGCTGGCCACCTACTTGGGATGGCTGCTGCACAAGACCCGCGGTGGGATCATGGCCGGCGCGCTGTTTGTGCTGCCCTCGCTGTTCATCCTGATCACCTTATCCTGGGTCTACATGGCCTGGGGCGATGTGCCCTGGGTGGCCGGCCTGTTTTACGGCATCAAACCGGCGGTCACCGCCATCGTGGTCCAGGCGGCGCATCGCATTGGCACACGGGCCTTGAAAACCCCCGTGCTGTGGGGGGTGGCCGCCGCCTCATTTGTGGCGATTTTCTGGCTGGACCTCCCGTTTCCCTTCATCGTGCTGGCGGCGGCATTGCTGGGTTTTGTCGGCTCTCGATGGGCTCCCAATCAGTTCAGGATCGGAGGCGGAGCACACGGCAGCTCGCAGCCAGGCTTCGGCCCGGCGCTGATTGATGACGACACACCCCCACCCTCGCACGCCAGGTTCTCATGGGCTCGTCTGACACGGGTCTTGATGGTCAGCGCCGCGCTGTGGTTGATCCCCATGGGCTGGCTGTGCGCCACGGTGGGCTGGAGCCATGCCCTGACCCAGATGGGCTGGTTCTTCACCAAGGCGGCTTTCCTGACCTTTGGCGGCGCCTATGCCGTGCTGCCTTATGTTTACCAGGGGGCGGTAGAGGGTTACGCCTGGCTGTCGCCGGCACAAATGATGGATGGCCTGGCTTTGGGTGAAACCACGCCCGGACCGCTCATCATGGTGGTGGCTTTTGTGGGCTTTGTCGGTGGCTACGCGAAAGCCTTGTTCGGCCCGGAGGCTTTATTTCTGGCGGGTAGCGCGGCGGCCATCGTGGCCACCTGGTTCACTTTTTTGCCCTCGTTCCTGTTCATTCTGGCCGGTGGCCCCCTGGTCGAGTCGACCCAGAACCAACTGAAATTCACCGCCCCCCTGACAGCCATCACCGCCGCCGTGGTGGGTGTGATCGTCCAATTGGCGCTTTTCTTTGGCTATCACATCCTCTGGCCGCAAGGCGCCGGCACCGGTTTTGATGCCCTCTCTGCCTTGATCGCCCTGGGAGCCGCTTTTGCACTCTTGCGATTCAAGTGGCCGGTGACCCATGTCATTGCCGCATCCGCCGTGGTGGGATTGATCGTCAAACTCGCTGCGTGAACACCCACCTGCAAACTCGGGCACAGCGCCCGGTAACCACGTCATGCATCCCAGGCACAATAAGCCATGCCTATCTTGCCTTCGTTCATTGCCCCCACCGCTTATCAAGACCCAGACCAGGCTCTGGCCCAGGTACAACGCCTGTATCAACAATCCGTGGAGCACTTGCGTGAAGCCATGCAGCGGTTTGTGGCCGGTGAAACCTTCAGCGACCGGGTCCGCGCCTTCTATCCCTTTGTGCGGCTGCAAACCGACACCGTGCTGCGCAGCGACCTGCAGGATGCCTCCTTGCTGAGCTACGGCTTTGTAGCCGGACCGGGACGTTATGAAATCACACTGACCCGCCCAGACCTCTTTGAGCGCTATTACCGCGAGCAATTCGAATTACTGATCCGCAACCACGGGGTATCGCTGGAAGTGGGGGTCAGTCATCAGCCCATGCCGGTCCATTTTTCATTTGCCGACCACGACCATGTGGAGGGCGAGCTCAGTCCCGCACGACGACAGTTGATGCGAGACATCTTCGATCTGCCCGATCTGTCGGCGATGGACGACGGCATCGCCAACGGCACCTGGACACCACGGGCGGGCGATGCACAACCGCTCGCGCTCTTCACCGCCCCACGGGTCGACTACTCCTTGCACCGCTTGCGCCATTACACCGGCACACGCCCCGACCATTTCCAGAACTTTGTGTTGTTCACCAACTATCAGTTTTACATCGATGAGTTCGTGCGCCTTGGTCATGCGGCCATGTCCGACCCCAACAGCGACTATGTAGCCTTTGTCGAACCTGGCAACCTGGTCACCCGCCGTCAGGGACAAGCCCCCGAGAAAGAGGACGCCCTGGGCGCAGCCCTGCCCCGGTTGCCCCAAATGCCGGCCTACCACCTGCGGCGCAACGATCGGAGTGGCATCACCATGGTGAACATCGGTGTGGGGCCGGCCAACGCCAAGAACATCACCGATCACATCGCCGTGTTGCGTCCTCATGCCTGGTTGATGCTGGGGCATTGCGCCGGCCTGCGCAATTCCCAGCAACTGGGGGACTATGTGCTCGCCCATGGCTACGTGCGGGAAGACCATGTGCTGGACGAAGAGTTGCCGCTGTGGGTACCCATCCCAGCTCTGGCCGAAATACAACGCGCGCTGGAGCAGGCGGTGGCCGATGTGACGCAATGTTCGGGTGCCGACCTCAAGCGCATCATGCGCACCGGCACGGTGGCCAGCACCGACAACCGCAACTGGGAATTGCTGCCAGACAACACCCCACAGCGCCGCTTCAGCCAAAGCCGTGCCGTTGCCCTGGACATGGAAAGTGCCACCATTGCCGCCAATGGATTTCGCTTCCGCGTTCCCTACGGTACCTTGCTGTGCGTGAGCGACAAGCCTTTGCACGGTGAAATCAAATTACCCGGCATGGCCAATCACTTTTACCGAGAACGGGTGGATCAACATTTGCGCATCGGCATGCGGGCGCTCGACTTGTTGCGCAGCCAAGGGGCCGCGCAGTTGCACAGCCGCAAGCTGCGCAGTTTTGCCGAGGTGGCCTTCCAATGAGCGACGCCGTGGCCACACACCCCGAGCCCTACCTGGTCTGCGACCGTCTGCACAAACGTTTCGGCCAGGCCATCGCGGTCGATGGGGTCTCGTTTCAAATCCACGCCGGTGAATGCCTGGGGGTCATCGGGCCCAATGGAGCGGGCAAAACCAGCACGCTTCGCATGTGCCTGGGGCTGAGCCAACCCGACAGCGGGGAGGTGCGGGCTTTTGGTCTGCACATGCCCAAGGACATGTTGGCCATCAAGTCGCAATTGGGCGTGGTGGGGCAATTCGACACGCTGGACCCAGACTTCACCTGCGCCGAAAACCTGTTGGTCTATGGTCGCTACTTTGGCATCAAGTCCGCGGTGTTGCGTGAACGCATACCCAGCCTGCTGGAATTCGCCGCCTTGACCCACAAGGCGCAGGCCAAGCCTGGAGAATTGTCGGGCGGCATGAAGCGTCGCTTGAGCCTGGCGCGTGCCCTGGTCAACAACCCCAAGCTGTTGTTGCTGGACGAACCCACCACCGGGCTGGACCCACAGGCACGCCACCTGATGTGGGAGCGTTTGCAACAACTGCTCAAGCAAGGTAAATCGATCTTGCTGACCACCCACTTCATGGACGAAGCCGAACGCCTGTGCGATCGACTGCTGGTGCTGGACCATGGCCGTATGCTGGCCGAAGGCCGCCCGCGAGAACTGATCAGCCAGCACCTGGAGGCCGATGTGGTGGAGGTCTACGGACCCGAAGCCCTGCAACTGCTCCAGGCTCCCTGGACCTCGATGGCCGAACGCGTTGAACGCAGCGGAGAGACCGTGTTTTTCTATACCCATGATGCCCAGCCCTTGCTGCAGGCACTGAACCAGCAGCCGCAATTGCGCGTGCTGCATCGCCCCGCCAATCTCGAGGACCTGTTCCTCAAACTCACGGGTCGGCAGATCCGAACGGAGGGATGATGCGCTGGTGGCCTGTCTTTCTTCGCAATTTGCTGGTCTGGCGCAAATTGGCCATACCGAGCGTGATCGGCAACATTGCCGAACCGCTGATGTGGTTATTGGCCTTTGGCTATGGCTTGGGGGCTTTGGTCGGTGAGGTGAAACTCGGGGATGAGCAGGTGCCCTATCTGGTCTTTTTAGCCAGCGGGTCGATCTGCATGAGCGCCATGAACGCCGCCACCTTCGAGGCCTTGTATTCGGCGTTCTCGCGCATGCATGTGCAAAAAACCTGGGATGGCATCTTGAATGCGCCCGTTCGATTGAACGATGTGGTGCTGGCCGAGATGCTGTGGGCGGCGTTCAAATCGGTGTTCTCGGTCAGCGCCATTTTGTTGGTGATGCTGGCCTTGGGTGTCAGCCACAGCCCCAAACTGTTGCTGGCCTGGCCCTTGTTGCTGGGGGTGGGCATCACCTTCAGCTGCCTGGCCCTGATCTTCAACGCCCTGGCCAAGAACTACGATTTTTTCACCTATTACTTCACCCTCTTCCTGACCCCCATGATGTTTTTGAGCGGGGTGTTTTTCCCACGTGACCAGTTGCCGGTCTGGGTGCAATGGATCTCGGCCTGGTTGCCCCTGACACAAGCGGTGGAGTTGGTGCGCCCCTTGTTCATGGACCGCTGGCCCGACCCTTTCCTCACCCCCGTGCTGGTGCTCACTGCCTACGCAACGGTTGGCTATCTGTTGGCTTTGCGCCTGACACGACGTCGATTCCGTTTATGAGGGCGGGATTGTCAGGTCCGAGTTCTCTATTTCCTTTAAGCTTGCGGCCATCATTCACTGACATGGGAGCCTTGCCATGAGCGATTCCACCGCTTTCGATTTCTCGAAATTTGTGCCCGGTTTCGACTTCCTGAAACAGCTCTCGGGTGCCGGTGCCCAGGCAAACATGCCAACGGCCTCCTCCTGGATCGCTCCCACGCTCGACCCTGAAGAGTTGGACAAGCGCATTCAAGAGTTGAAAACAGTGCACTTCTGGCTCGACCAAAACACCAAGGCGGTGAGCGCCACCATCCAGGCGTTGGAGGTGCAGCGCATGACCCTGGCCACCCTGCGCGGCATGAACCTGAGCATGAATGAGCTGGCAGAGTCGCTCAAGATCAAGCCCGAGTCGATGTCCTCGATGTTCACTCCGGCAGCTGGATCCCAGGCCAGCACCTCCGCTCCCGGGGCAGAGGCGCCCTCGACAAACGACAGTTCCCCACCTGCCGGTCCTGCCGAATCGACAGAATCCATCACCCCCCCTGCCGGGGTCGATCCCATGGCTTGGTGGGGTTCGCTCACGCAGCAGTTCCAGCAAATCGCCCAACAAGCGATGACCGATATCCAACGCAGCGCGCCGCCGGCGTCCGGATCGAGTACGGCACCTGCCCAGCCAAAGGACCCCAAACCTCGCACCCAAGCCTCGGGAGCAACCGGGAAAAAAACGTCTGCGAAAACTTCGGCTGCGCGAAAATCTGCCGCATCCAGCCCACGCTCAACTCGTTCATGAAACTGTTTCCCTATGGTCACGCCACCCACCCGCAATGGGGCATGGCTGCTGAATTGGTGCTGGCGCAGTTGCGGGCCCATCTGGCTTCTCCCGACTATGCCGATGCGCCCACGCTGGGCCTGCTCTACATCACCGACCACTACGCTGCAGATGCCCAGGACATCCTCGATCACCTGAGCAGCGCATTGCCCTCAGTGACCGACTGGAGTGGTACCGTGGGCGTGGGTATAGCGGCCAACAATGTCGAGTATTTCGATGAACCCGCCTTGTCGGTGATGCTGTGCGAGCTGCCGCCCAACCAATACCGGGTTTTCAGCGGGGTCGCGCCCCTGCACACCCATGAGGCCCATGGTTTTGTGCCTCACACGGCCTTGCTGCATGCCGATGGCGAGACACCTGATGTAGCTGAACTCATCACCGAGCTGGCCCAGCGAACCCGCAGTGGCTATGTGTTTGGCGGACTCAGCTCAAGCCGACACCAAAGTGCACAGTTTGCGTTGGGTGCGCAAGGCGCCCTGCCCGGCCAGGGTGCTCAACGCGGGGTGTTTCATGGCGGACTGAGCGGCGTGGCCTTTGGTGCCCAGGTCGCCCTGATCTCACGTGTCACGCAAGGATGCATGCCCGTCTCACCCGCGCGCGAGATCACCGACTGCGAGGGGCATCTCATCCTCGGCCTGGATCACCAGCCAGCACTCGAGGTCCTGTTGCGCGACCTGAACATCAGCCTGTCCGAGCCTCAGGCGGCCATGACCCAGGTGCGGCGCACCTTGGCGGGCTTAACGACTGCGCACCAAACGCCCGTTCGGCGCACAGGCGAATTTGGTGAAGAAGTGCTGGTGCGGCACATCATTGGGCTGGACCCCGCACGACAGGCGGTGGCGATTGCACAAGCGGTGGAGCCAGGGATGCAGTTGACCTGGTGCCAACGTGACGTCACCAAGGCGCGCGCCGACTTGCTGCGCATCGGCACAGAAATTCGCGAAGCCCTCGAACCCGAAGAATTGCCCGAGGCACTGGCTTTACAAATGACGCATGAAAGCTTGTCCGAGCCGCACCCGGCACGTCGCATGGCCGGCGCCATTTATGTCAGTTGCGTCGGGCGCGGTGGACCGCACTTTGGCGCCCCCAGCGCCGAATTGCAATGGGTTCGTCGCGCCTTGGGCGATGTCCCGCTGGTGGGCTTTTTCGCGGGCGGTGAAATCGCCCACCAACATTTGTACGGCTATACCGGTGTGTTGACCGTTTTTACTTCTGAGGCTTGAAGACAGCATGAAAACTTCTGTGGGACTGATTGGCCTGGGTGCCATGGGCTCAGGCATGGCTGGCTCGCTGCGGCGCGCGGGTCATGACGTGCATGTGTATGACATCCGTCCAGGCGTGGCCAGCACCTTTGCCCAGGCGGGTGGACAGGCCTGCGACACCCTGGGGGAGCTGGCGGCCGCCTGCGACGTGGTGATTTCAGTCGTGGTCAATGCCGCACAAACCGAAGAGGTCCTGTTCGGTCCCGGCCGGGATGGCAGTGGTTGCGTCGCGTTCATGAAGCCAGGCAGCACTTTTGTGATGTGCTCGACGGTGGATCCGCAGTTTTCGGTCCGTCTTGAGCAACAACTGGAAGCGCTGGGCCTGCACTATGTGGACGCGCCCATATCGGGCGGTGCCGCCAAGGCCGCCAGCGGCGAGATGACCATGATGACCGCCGCCAAACCCGAAGCCTACGCGCGTTGCGAGCATTTGTTTCATGCGATGGCGGGCAAGGTGTACAAGCTGGGCGACAGCGCGGGCGCGGGCAGCAAGGTAAAAATCATCAACCAGCTGCTGGCCGGGGTGCATATCGCCGCCGCCGCAGAGGCCATGGCACTGGGCCTGCGTGAAGGGGTGGATGCCAACGCCTTGTACGAAGTCATCACCCACAGCGCGGGCAACAGCTGGATGTTTGAAAACCGCATGGCCCATGTGCTGGCCGGCGACTACACGCCTTTGTCGGCGGTGGATATTTTCGTCAAGGATTTGGGGCTGGTGCTCGACACTGCGCGCGCCAGCAAATTTCCGCTGCCCCTGTCCAGCACCGCGCACCAGATGTTCATGCAGGCATCGACCGCCGGTTACGCCCGGGAAGACGACAGTGCGGTGATCAAGATCTTCCCTGGCATCACCTTGCCAGAAGGCAAGAAGACTTCCTCTTAAACGCCTCGGCTGCGGTCCTCACGGAAGCGCTTGGCAAAGCCGGCAAAGTCGCCCGCATCCAGCGCGTCGCGAACCTCTTGCATCAGGTTCAGGTAGTAGTGGAGGTTGTGCACCGTGGCCAGCATCGGGCCCAGCATTTCGCCGCAACGGTCGAGGTGGTGCAAGTACGCACGGCTGAAGCCGCCGCTGGGTTGGCCATCAGAACGTATGTGCCCTTTGCAGGTGTAGCAGGTGCATGAGGGGTCGATGGGCTCATGATCGGTCTTGAAGCGGGCGTTGCGAATCTTGAGGTCGCCGTACCGTGTGAAGAGGTGACCGTTGCGAGCGTTGCGCGTTGGCATCACGCAGTCGAACATATCGACGCCACTGGCCACGCCTTGCACCAGGTCTTCCGGCGTACCCACCCCCATCAGGTAGCGCGGCTTGTGCTCGGGCAAGCGGTGCGGCGTGTGCGCCATGATGCGCAGCATGTCCTCCTTGGGTTCGCCCACGCTGACTCCACCAACGGCGTACCCTGGCAAATCCAGTGCCACCAGCGCTTGCAAGGATTGCTCGCGCAGAGATTCAAACATGCCACCCTGGACGATGCCAAACAAGGCGTTGGGGTTCTCAAGTCGCTGGAACTCGTCCAGACAACGCCTGGCCCAGCGCAAGCTCAACTCCATGGAGCTGCGGGCTTGCGACTCGGTCGTCAAATGACCGCCAACCTCATAGGGCGTGCACTCGTCGAACTGCATCACGATGTCGCTGTTGAGCACCGTCTGAATCTGCATACTGATTTCGGGCGTGAGAAACAACTTGTCGCCGTTCACCGGCGAGGCAAATCGCACACCCTCCTCGCTGATTTTTCGCATCTCCCCCAGAGACCACACTTGAAAACCACCGCTGTCGGTCAGGATGGGGCGATCCCAGCGTTCAAACCCATGCAGGCCACCAAAGCTTTTCATGATGTCCAGGCCTGGGCGCATCCACAAATGGAAGGTGTTGCCCAGGATGATCTGCGCGCCCATCTCCTCCAGGCTGCGCGGCATCACGCCCTTGACCGTGCCATAGGTGCCCACTGGCATGAAGATGGGGGTTTGCACCACGCCATGGCGCAAGCTCAGACGCCCACGGCGGGCCTGGCCCTCGGTTCGAAGCAGTTCAAATTCGAGCATGCTCACTCTTTCTATTCATCACGTGTTTGAAGGGCCGGACGCTCGAGGGAGGATGCGCGTTGCAGCAACATGGCGTCTCCGTAACTGAAAAAACGATAGCCCGAGGCCACTGCATGCCGGTACAAATGCATGGCATGTTCGTAACCGCTGAAGGCACTCACCAACATCAACAAGGTGGAGCGGGGCAAGTGAAAGTTGGTCAACAACACATCGACCACCTGGAAACGAAAGCCAGGGGTGATGAAGATCTGGGTATCGCCACTCGTTTGGCCACTGCTGGCCCACGACTCGAGCGTGCGCACGGTGGTGGTCCCCACCGCCAGCACACGACCGCCACGAGCGCGGCAAGCTTCGATGGCCTCGACGGTGGAGGCGGGAATTTGGTACCACTCGCTGTGCATGCGGTGCTGGCTCAGGTCTTCGGTCTTGACCGGCTGGAAAGTGCCGGCCCCCACATGCAAGGTCACACTGGCTCGTTCAATGCCGCGCTCGCTCAAGGCCTGCAATACCCCGTCGTCAAAATGCAGCGCCGCTGTCGGTGCCGCCGCTGCGCCGGGATGGCGCGCGAAAACCGTTTGATAGCGCTGCACGTCCTGCGCGGAATCGGCATGCTCGATGTAGGGAGGCAATGGCACATGGCCGTGTTCACGCATCAGCCGGTGCGGATCATCACTGAAAGCCAGACGGAACAGCTGCCCGTCCTGGTCCGGCCAGCGGCCGAGCAACTCGGCGCGAAAGCCCCCGTGCATGTGCAACACCGCGCCCACCGGCGGCTTTTTGCTCACCTTCATGTGGGCCACCACCTGATGCTGAGGACCTTGGCCCGTGGGATCGGGCGGCAGCACCCGCTCCACCAGCAACTCGAGTTTGCCGCCGCTGGCTTTTTCACCAAAGAGCCGGGCTTTGACGACTTCGGTGTCGTTGAACACCATCAGGTCACCCGCTTGCAGCAAGTCGGGCAATTCACGAAAGATGCGATCCACAGGATCTTGCGCACGCCCATCGAGCAAACGCGACGCACTGCGTTCAGCGGTGGGGTGTTGAGCGATCAGCTCGGGAGGCAATGAAAAATCGAAGTCAGACAGCGTGAATGAACGCGGTTCGACGGAGGGCGGGAAGGGGTGCATGGGCTTGAGGGCCGGACGGGCCCGTTCCAAGTGAAGAGGGCCGGATTGTGCCACGACCGCCTGAACAAACCACCCCTGAAGGGCTTGGACGAGAGGGCGCTGAAGCTCAGTGCTTGTGCGTCATCGAGCCTGCGCCTGACGCGGCCGCAGGCATTTGCACCGGCACCTGAATGCTCTGTTGACTTTGGACCCCTTGGGCGTTACGAAAACTCAGGACCAAGCCAATGCTGGTGTTGGGGTTGAGCGGCCCTTTCAAATCCATCAGCATGACGTGATAGCCACCCGGCTTGAGCTCGACCGTCTTGCCCGCAGGCAAACTCAGTGCGGGCACAGCGGCCATTCGCATCACATCCTTGTCCATTTTCATTTCATGGATCTCGGTGACAGCGGCCACCGTGGATTGGACGGCCACCAACTGGGTGCCCTCTTGAGCCGTGATTTTCATGAAAGCGCCGGTGGCCTTTTGCCCGGGCACGGTGGGGCGCACCCAGGCATCGCTGATGGTGACCTGGGCCCAGGCAGGCAGAGCCAGGCCCGCCAACAAGGCGAAGCGCATCAGGCGGGTGATTCGGGGCAAGGGTAATGAGAATGACATCGGCGCAGATTCTAGAACAGCCCCAGCGCACCCCGTCGCCGGCGAGCGAGGTACCGATGAACAGATGCCGCCCACACTTGACATCCGTCAAAGACCAGCCAGCCTCCTTGCACGATGATGAACGCCTATGAATCAAGGAGTCCTTATGAAACCCGACCAGCTCGACGCCCTGCGCCAGCGCCTGCTCAACCATCGCGATGAATTGATGGCCCGGATTGCCCAGCAACGCGGCGGGCAGGTTGGACGGGTGCAAGCCGCGGTTGATCAGTTCAACCACAGTGAGGATGCCCACGCGCAAAACATGACCGAGCGTGATCTGGCCTTCGCCATTGACGAGCATGAAAGCGCCGAGCTCAACGGAGTGCAAGCGGCCTTGGTGAGGATCCGAGAGGGCAGCTACGGCGACTGCGTCGACTGCGGTCAGAGCATCACTTTGCCACGTCTGCAGGCCAATCCGGAAGCCGAGCGCTGCCTGCCTTGCCAGACCCGGTGGGAAAAAAAACACCCCTACTGAGCTCGGTGGTCCCGAGCTTGGACCGGCCAATCAGGAGGCCGGCGTGACGGTTTGCTCGATGGCTCCGAACATGCTCAGGCCGTCAGGGCCTTTCATCTCGATGCGGACGGTATCGCCGTACTTCATGAAGTCGGTGGAGGGCTGCCCATCAAGCAGGGTTTCGATGGTGCGTTTTTCAGCAATGCAGCTGTAGCCTTTGGGCCATTCCTTGCGACCCTGGTTCTCAATGCCGCGGTTGCTGACCGTGCCGCTGCCGATGATGCTGCCCGCACGCACGTTGCGGGTTTTGCACAAATGTGCGATCAGCTGACCGAAGTGGAAAGTCATGTCCTGCCCGGCGTCACACATGCCGACTTTTCGGCCATTCCAGGTGGTCTGCATGGTGAGGTGCACACGGCCATGGTCCCAGGCGGCACCCAATTCGTCGAGCGTCACGGCCACCGGGCTGAAAGAGGTGGCGGGCTTGCTCTGTAAAAAACCGAAGTATTTGGCCAGCTCATCAGAGACCAAGTGACGCAGTGAGACGTCATTGGCCAGCATGACCAGGCGGATGCCCTCCAGGGCCTGCTCGGGGCTGGCCCCCATCGGTACATCACCCGTCACCACGGCCATTTCGGCCTCGAAGTCGATGCCCCAGTCCTCGCTGCGGCACACAATGGGGTCGGTCGGGCCCATGAAATCATCGCTGCCGCCTTGGTACATCAAGGGCTCGATGTAGTAACTGTCGGGAACATTCGTGGCGCTGGCTGCCCGCACGAGTTCCACATGGTTGATATAGGCGGATCCGTCGGCCCATTGATAGGCGCGCGGCAGCGGAGCCATGCAACGGCGTGCATCGAATGGAAACGCATGCCTGGCCTTGCCCTGGTTGAGCGTTTCGTACAGGTCCTGCAGTTGCGGCGACAGAAAACCCCAATCGTCCAGCACCTGCTGCATGCGGTGGGCGATGCCGCTGGCAAAGTGGGCCATGCTGAGATCGCGTGACACAACCACCAGCTGGCCGTCGCGGGAACCGTCCTTGTAAGTCGCAAGTTTCATGGCTTTCTTTCTGGTGAAAACGTGACCGACGCACATGAGGAACCACCCGCTTGGGTGGACAATCGGCGCTGGTGCAACACGTTCCAATGATTGCGAGCCATTCTACAAAGCCCCCCAAGCCATCATGACCCACGCCGATTCGCGCTCGATCCACCGAACCCGTTGTCGCCACCTGGCCTGGGCTGCGCTGGGGGTGATCGGCGTGCACCTGGCCTTGCTCAGCCCCCCCGTGGCACATCTGACGGGGTTGAGTGTGAAGGCCTCACAAGGGTCAGCACGCCCGGTCAGAACCCCTGCCGTCCCGGACCTTGCCGGGACCTCTAGCGGCTCGCCAGCGCTTCGTCTGGACTGGGCCGTGCAGCACTCAGCTGCCAACGACCCCAGCCCTTCCGTCAGCTCAGGTTCGCTGAGCTCAACCCCAGAACCCCTGGACACACAGACCTGGGAAATGGCTCAGTCAAGCACTACCCCCATTCCTGCAAGTGAGCAATCACCATCATCAGGACCAACGATTGCAAAGGAGACACAGCCATTCAAACCTCCTGCTGCCGGGAAACTGCAGTTCGATGTGTTGGGCAAGATCAAGGGCTTTGGCTACACCGTCAGCGGCGAATTGGTGTGGTCACAGGATGGTCGTCGCTACCAGTCCCGATTTGAAATCGGCATGCCTTTGCTGGGTTCGCGGGTCCAGACCAGCCAGGGGGAAATCACCCCTCAAGGGTTGGCGCCGATCCGTTTTGGGGACAAGGTGCGCAGCGAGCAGGCCGCCCATTTTGATCGCGACAAGGGTCTCATCAGTTTCAGCGCCAACACCCCCTCCATCCCGTTGGAGGCCGGTGCACAGGATCGACTGAGCCTGTTTATGCAACTGGCCGCTCAACTGGCCGGTGCCCCGCAACGCTATCCCACCGGCACCTTGATCACGGTACAAACCGTCTCTGCTCGCGAGGCCGAGCCCTGGACTTTTCGGGTCGATGCGGCCGAAATGCTGCCATTGCCAATCGGTCCCCTGAATGCGATTCGCCTGACCCGGCTGCCCAGACAACCCTACGATCAACAGGTGGACCTTTGGTTTGCCCCCACCATGGGCTATTTGCCGGTACGCTTGCGGGTGACACATCCCAATGGGGATGTGGCCGACCAAGTGTTACGCAAATTCGACCCCTCCTGACACGATCCCTACCCTTGAAGTCTGTCCGCCAGCGCCCAACTGCCGCCTTATGAACACCCTTTACGACTCCGATTCCTTTGTGGTCGTGCACCTGCAAGCCCCAGGGCACGCCCGGTCCGTCGACACCGACGCTGCGGCCCGTCAGGATTTGCCGCTCATGCCCAGACACGGCTTCGAAATCGTGGATAAGCGCTCAGGCAAAGAGGTTTATCTGGATGGCTCATGGGCCGAATTGTTCCAACTGCACCTGGAAGCCTGGAAACGCAACAGCCCGACCCAGGAAGAGGTGGAGGCCACGCTGGAGCAATACAGCGGCCTGGCCCAGCAACCCGTGCTAGTTCACTGATCAGCCGTTGAGCCGGCTTATTCCGGTTCGATCTTCGCGTCCCGAACCACCTTGGCCCAGCGTGGGGCCTCGGCTTTGATCAGGGCGGCAAATTGTTCGGGGGTTCCCCCGGCCGCCTCGTTGCCCTGGCTGATGATCTTTTCTCGCAAGTCCGGGTCCTGCAGGGCCTTGTTGCATGCCGTGTTGAGCACCCGAATGAGTTCTGGCGGCAATCCTTTGGGGCCAACAATGCCCTGCCAATTCAGCACCTCCACCGCCGGATAGCCTTGCTCGGCCATGGTCGGCACATCTGGCAACAGCGGCGAGCGGGTCTTGCTGGTGATTGCCAACGCACGGAACCGCCCGCCCTTGATCGAAGGCATGGCACTGTACATCTGCTCGAACATCATGTGGACCTGTCCACCCATCAGGTCGGTGGCACCGGCAGCCCCACTTTTGTAGGGCGCATGAATCATGTCGATGCCGGCGGAATGTTCGAACAAGGCACCACTCAAGTGGTGCGTGCCGCCAATGCCGCCAGAGGCGTAACTTAACTTGCCCGGTGCCGCCTTGGCCGCGGCCACAATGTCCTTGACCGACTTGTAAGGTGACTCGGCACGCACCATCAATGCCAGCGGGCCGCGCTCGATCAGGGCGATCGGAACGATGTCATTCAAAGGATCGAAATTCAGCTTCTTGAACAGCGCGTGATTGACCGCCAGCGGAGCAAAGTTGCCCATGCCGATGGTGTAGCCGTCGGGGCGAGCACGGGCAATCATCTCGGTGCCGATATTGCCACCGGCACCGGCCTTGTTGTCCACAATGATGGGCTGACCCAGCAAGGCCGACATCACCTTGGCCACCTGACGGGAACGCGAATCGGCATTGCCTCCTGCGGCATAAGGGCAGACCCAGGTGATGGGTTTGCTGGGGTATTTGTCTTGCGCCAGCGAGCTCAGGGGAGCCACCGCTGTCAGGAAAGCGGCCTGGGAGGCCGAGTGTTGCAAGAAATGTCGGCGATTGATGCGATACATGGTGGACTCAGGCAAAGCGGCGGATGGCGTCCGCCAGGGTAGAGACCATTTGGTCGATGTGTTCATTCTCGACGACAAAGGGAGGCGCCAAAACCAGGTTGTCACCCGAGGGCCGCACCAGCACACCCCGGTGGTAGCAGTCCAGGAAAATGTCGTACGCTCGCTTGCCCGGCGAACCGGCCAAAGGTGCGAGCTCGACAGCACCGGCAAGACCATGGCTGCGAATGCCGATCACGTTGGGCAAGCCCTTGAAGGCCGAGTGCATGGCGTCTCCAAGCACGCGCCCCATCGCCCCAGCTCGCGCAAACAAATCCTCCTCTTTGAACAATTTGAGGGTAGCCAACGCTGCCGCACAGGCCACCGGATGTCCCGAATAGGTGTAGCCGTGGAAAAACTCGACGCCATGTTCGGGCACGCCAGAGTCCATCATGGTGGTGTAGATGTGATCCCGGCAAATCACGCCACCCAAGGGGATGATGCCGTTGGTCACACACTTGGCAAAGTTCAGCATGTCGGGCACGACGCCATAAAAATCGGCTCCGAAAGGAACGCCCAGACGGCCAAAGCCAGTGATGACCTCGTCAAAAATCAGCAAGATGCCGTGCCGCGTGCAGATCTCGCGCAAGCGTTTCAGATAGCCCTGGGGCGGCAAATACCACCCGGCGCTGCCAGCCACCGGCTCGACGATGATGGCCGCCACGTTGCTCGGGTCATGCAGTGGCAAGATTCGCTGCTCGAGCTCGTTCAAATACGACTCATCAGCCTGGGGCTCAACACCGTTGTAGTAGGCGTTGCGCTCGGGGTGGTGAAAAAAGGGCATGTGGTCCACACGGGGCAGCAAGGCGGTACCGAACATCTTGCGGTTAGAGGGAATGCCCCCCACGCTCATGCCTCCAAAGCCCACGCCATGGTAGCCACGCTCTCGCCCAATGAAAACGTTGCGATGCCCTTCACCCCGCGCCCGGTGATAAGCCAGCGCCACCTTGAGTGAGGTGTCGGCCGCTTCCGAGCCGGAATTGCAAAACAGCACTTTGTTGAGGTCGCCGGGGGCGAGTGCTGCAATCATTTCGGCGGCCTGGAAGGCCTTGTCGTTGCTGGCTTGAAAAGCAGTGGCGTAGTCCAGGGTGTCGAGTTGCTGTTTGATCGCCTCGTTCAGAGAGCGCCGGTTGTGCCCGGCGCCCACGCACCACAGGCTGGAGATGCCGTCCACCACCTGGCGCCCGTCATGGGTAGTGAAATGCATGCCATTGGCGGCCACAAACACCCGCGGATCCTTGCGGAAATGTCGATTGGGGGTGAAGGGCAACCAATGGTTGTCCATTTGAAAATCGTGATCACTCATGCTGTCTCCCACAAGCCCATCAGGGGCAAAAGCGGATTGTGCATCGAAAATTACAATCACCCCATGTCTGCCTACATACTCAACCTCTCCTGCCCCGACCGCACCGGCATCGTCCACGCCGTATCGGGCTTTCTACTCGAACGCGGAGGCAACATCGAGGAGGCGGCCCAATACAACGACCGCGACACGGGGCTTTTCTTCATGCGGGTGCGCTTTGCCAGTGAACTGCCCGCCGACGCCTTGCGTGATCAATTGTCTGGGCTGGCCAGCAGCTTTGATATGCGCTGGTCCCTGCACGACGCCTCACAACCCATGCGCTGCGTGATCATGGTCAGCCGCGAAGGCCATTGCCTCAACGATTTGCTGTTTCGCTGCCATAGCGGCCTGCTGCCCCTGGACGTGCGCGCCATCATCAGCAACCACCGCGATTTCTATCAGCTGGCGGCCAGCTACAACATTCCTTTCCACCACATTCCGGTCAGCGCAGCCACCAAGGCCCAGGCCGAGGCCCGTCAACTCGAAATCATCAACGCCGAACAAGCCGAGCTGGTGGTGCTGGCCCGCTACATGCAAATCCTGTCAGATGACCTGTGCCGCCAGCTGCAGGGTCGGGCGATCAATATTCATCACAGTTTCCTGCCCAGTTTCAAGGGGGCAAAGCCCTACTACCAAGCGCATGAGCGCGGCGTCAAACTGATCGGTGCAACGGCCCACTACGTGACCGCCGACCTGGACGAAGGACCCATCATCGAACAGGACGTGGCACGGGTGGACCACAGCAAAACCGTCGAAGACCTGACCGCCATTGGCCGCGATACCGAGAGCCAGGTGCTGGCCCGTGCCGTGAAGTGGCACAGCGAGCACCGGGTTCTGTTGGACGGCCACAAAACGGTCATCTTCAAATAAGCCACTCACCTCGCTGTTTCGCCCCAAGATGAGCTCTCGCATCCCGCCGATCCAGTGCCTCTTGACCTTCGAGGCCCTGGCACGCTTGCGCTCGGTCACCCAGGCGGCTGAGGAGTTGTGCGTCACCCCGAGTGCCGTGAGTCACCGGGTGCGCCAACTCGAGCAGATCATGGGCACCAAGCTGTTTGGACGGGCAGATTTTTCTCTCACGACCGAGGGCAATGAATATCTGGCCCATGTGCGTGAAGGGCTGGCCAGCCTGGAGCGGTTCCCAGGACAGAACACGCCGGTGAGTGGGCGGCGCAAGCTGCGGTTGGCGGTCACCCCCACCTTTGCCCGCTCCATCCTCATGCCGCGTCTGCGCCATTTCGCCGAGACTTACCCTGAAATCGACCTCACCCTGCAAGTCACCATTCCCTTGCTGGACGTGGTGGCCGAGGACGCTGATCTGACGATTCGTTTTGGCACCGGCCGCTATGCCGATGTCGAGCATGTCTGCATCATGAAAGACGTGGTGACACCGGTCGCTTCGCCGGCGTATGTGCGCGAGCATGGTCCTTTCGATGACCCACAGGATCTTGCCGACGCCACCCTCCTGCGCAGCCCACTGGAGCCTTGGCGCACCTGGTTTGCGGCCCACGACCTGGATTGGCCCGAGCCGATTGACGGCTCCAGCTTCAACGATGTCGGGCTGGTGTGTGATGCCGCCGCCCAAGGTCTGGGCGTGGGGCTGGTTCGCCTCAAATTGGGCGCTCCCTGGCTGGACAACGGCACCCTGGTGCGCCTGTCAGCCCGGCAGGTGCCCAGCCCCCATGCGCACTACCTGTGTTGGCGCTCGGGGGCCATGGATCGGTGGGAGTGCGCCACGTTTTCCGAGTGGCTCAGTCACACCCTGGCCTGAAGGGCCAGCTTCACAGGCCGCGCCGCTGAGTTGAATGAACTTCACGGTCGGCTGGAAGATTGCTCAACCCGACGTCCGCCGTTTGACTTAAAGTGCATCCTTATGAATGCCCCACTTTCACCTCCTCAACAGCAAGCCGTGGCTCGGGCTGAACGTCAGTCTCGTGTGGTCGCGGCCTTGTTGCGCGTGCTGCCCGCCCATGCCGTGCTGTTCACCCCCGAGGACACCACGCCTTACGAGTGCGACGGTTTGACCGCCTACCGCCAGCGACCACTGTGCGTGGCCCTGCCTGAAACCACCCAGCAGGTGCAGCGCGTGCTGAAAACCTGTCATGAACTGGCAGTGCCTGTGGTGGCACGAGGCGCCGGAACCGGTCTGTCGGGCGGTGCCATGCCGCACACCGAAGGGGTGACCTTGTCACTGGCCAAGTTCAACCGCATCCTCTCGGTCGATGCTTACAGCCGAACCGCCGTGGTGCAGTGTGGCGTGCGCAACCTGGCCATCAGCGAGGCCGCCGCGCCGCTGGGCCTGTATTACGCCCCCGACCCTTCCAGCCAGATTGCCTGCACCATCGGCGGCAATGTGGCCGAAAACTCAGGCGGGGTGCACTGCCTCAAATACGGCCTGACACTGCACAACGTGCTCAAGGTCCGCGGTTTCACCATCGAGGGCGAACCGATCGAGTTTGGCGGTGACGCGCTCGACAGCCCGGGGCTGGATCTGCTGCCCCTGGTGGTGGGGTCGGAAGGCATGCTGGCAGTCACCACCGAGGTCACCGTCAAACTGGTGCCCAAACCGCAACTGGCGCGCTGCATCATGGCCAGCTTTGCCGATGTTCGCCAGGCCGGTGAGGCGGTCGCGGCGGTGATTGCCGCCGGCATCATCCCGGCCGGACTGGAGATGATGGACAAGCCCATGACCGCGGCGGTGGAAGACTTTGTGCATGCTGGCTACGACCTCGATGCCGCTGCCATCTTGCTGTGCGAGAGCGATGGCACCCCCGAAGAGGTGGCCGAAGAAATCGAACGCATGAGCCTGGTGTTGCGGGACTGCGGGGCCACCGCCATCGCCGTGAGTCAAAGCGAGGCCGAGCGCCTGCGGTTTTGGAGCGGGCGCAAAAATGCCTTTCCCGCCTCGGGTCGCATCAGCCCAGATTACATGTGCATGGACTCCACCATTCCGCGCAAGCGTTTGGCCGATATCCTGGATGCCATTGCCGCCCTGGAAAACAAACACCAGCTGCGTTGTGTCAACGTCTTTCACGCTGGCGACGGCAACCTGCACCCGCTCATTTTGTTCGATGCCAACGACCCCGATCAGTTGCACCGTGCCGAAGCGTTTGGGGCCGATATCCTGGAGACCAGTGTCGCCATGGGTGGCACCGTCACGGGTGAGCACGGTGTCGGCATTGAAAAGCTCAACAGCATGTGCGTGCAGTTCACCCCCGAGGAGCGCGAGCAGATGTTTGCCATCAAACGCGCCTTTGACCCCCAGGGTTTGCTCAACCCGGGCAAGGTGATCCCCACCTTGCAGCGGTGCGCCGAATATGGCCGTCTGGTGGTGCGGGGTGGACAGTTGCCACACCCCAGCCTGGAGCGCTTTTAAATCATCGACGGCCAAATATGGCGGTCCCGACGCGCAGCATGGTACTGCCCGCCTGTACCGCTGTCTCCAGATCGGCCGTCATGCCCATGGACAGAACATCCAGGCTGACCCCCGGCAACTGTTCTTGCAGCGATCGCCACAGCGCGAAAGTGCGGCCGTGCACAGCCAATTGCTCCTCCTGGCTTGGCGAGGGGTCTGGGATGGTCATCAACCCACGCAGTTGCAGTCGCGGCAGCCCGCACACTGCCTGCGCCAAGGCCAAGACCTGATCCGGGGCCACCCCAGACTTGGTCAGCCCCCCATCGATATTGACTTGCAGACACACCTGAAGGGGCGGCATGACACCGGGTCGCTGTTCGCTCAAACGCTGAGCAATCTTGAGCCGATCGATGCTTTGCACCCAATCGAAGTGCTCGGCCACGAGTCGGGTTTTATTGCTCTGAATCGGGCCGATGCAGTGCCAGACCAGATGCGCCATGCCCGGCTCGGCGCGCAAGCGCTGGATTTTGTCCACGCCCTCTTGGATGTAGTTTTCGCCAAAGTCGCGCTGGCCGCAGGATGCAACAGTTCGGATGGCATCCAGGCCAAAGGTCTTGGAGACAGCCAATAAACGCACCGACGCCGGGTCCCGGCCACAGGCCTGAGCCGCTTTGGTGATGCGTTCACACACCTCTTGATAGTGCTGCTTGAGGGTTTCCATAATGCCCTCCACTGTAACGCTGCTTCACATGGAACTCACCCACTGGTTGGCCCAAGCCATCGCGGCTGGCGCCAGCGATCTTTACCTCTCGTGCGGCCAAACGCCCCAAGTGCGGGTCGAGGGTCGCATGACCCCCCTGTTGCCCACGGCCTTGTCCGCTGAAGACGCTCAGCAATTGCATCAGCAGGCCCTGACCCGTGCCGGTCTCAACCCTCAGTTGCAAGACGCTGACTTCGCCTTGTCGGCACCAGGGCTCGGCCGCTTTCGGGTCAATGCCTTCACCCACTTGCACGGTCCTGGGATGGTGCTGCGCCTGTTGCCCGCTTCGGTCCCCCCGCTGACGCAATTGGGTGTGCCAGCCTCGGTCCTGCCCTGGCTGGATGCCACGGGCGGTCTGGTGTTGGTGACCGGCCCCACCGGTAGCGGCAAGAGCACCACCCTGGCCGCCCTGGTTCAACACCTCAATCAGACCCGGGACAGCCACATCATCACCCTGGAAGACCCGATCGAATTTATCCACACCTCGCAACGCTGTCTGATTCACCAGCGCGAGATCGGGCGGCACACACGCAGTTTCGAATCGGGGCTGCGTGCGGCCTTGAGGGAGGATCCCGATGTCATACTGGTGGGCGAGTTGCGAGACCTCGACAGCATCCGGTTGGCACTTACCGCCGCCGAGACGGGCCACTTGGTGCTGGCCACCCTGCACACTCGCAGCGCTGCCCAGACCGTGAGTCGACTGGTCGATGTTTTTGCTGCCGCCGACAAGGCCATGGTGCGCAGCCAGTTGAGCCTCTCGTTGCGTGGCGTGTTGGCCCAGCAACTGCTGAGCTCACTGCAGGGACCACGAATCGCAGTCCACGAAGTGCTGTGTTGCACACCAGCGGTTCGGCACCTGATCCGTGAAGACCGGTTGAGCCAGCTCAACAGTGCCATGCAGACCGGCGCCGCCCATGGCATGCAAACCTTGCTGCAGTCGATACAAGGGTGGGTGGCCCAGGGTCGATTGCACCCCAAGCATGCGCAGGCGATGGATAGTTGAACTGCCCATCGGGCACGGGCGTGCCCATCACCCTCTGAATGACAAAACCTGAGCAAGAGCATGCCCCGGCCACAGGTTTTATGATGCGCGTTGTTTCACGGGCTGCAGCCGCAGCTCTCACCTCAACCTCCTTTAGAACTCCACCATGTCGAGCACCAACCCCCGCCCCTACGATCCCACCCCTTCCACCTCCGTGGCCTTCATCGGACTGGGTGTCATGGGCTACCCCATGGCCGGTCACCTGGCCTTGGCCGGCCACTCGGTCACGGTCTACAACCGAAGCGCCGCCAAAGCGCAGGCCTGGTGTCAGGAGTTTGCCGCCACCAAGGCACCGCGCAGCGCCCCGACCCCACGCGAAGCTGCGCAGGGCGCCGATGTGGTGTTTTGCTGCGTGGGCAATGACGATGATTTGCGTTCGATCATCCTCGGGCCCGATGGCGCCCTGGCAGGCATGAAGGCCGGCGCCGTTTTGGTTGACCACACCACGGCGTCGGCCAATGTCGCTCGTGAACTGAATCAAGCGGCCCAGGCCAAAGGCGTGTCCTTCATCGATGCCCCCGTCTCAGGAGGGCAGGCAGGTGCGCAAAATGGCATGCTGACCGTGATGTGCGGGGGTGAAGCCTCGGTCTTCGAATGTGTCAAACCAATCGCCATGGCCTTTTCCCGCGCATTCACCCTGATGGGCGAATGCGGTGCTGGTCAACTGACCAAGATGGTCAATCAAATTTGCATCGCCGGTTTGGTGCAGGGCCTGAGCGAGGGCATTGCCTTTGGCATGCGCGCCGGGCTGGACATGAACCTGGTGCTGGATGTGATTGGCAAGGGCGCGGCCCAAAGCTGGCAAATGGACAACCGTGGCAAGACCATGGTGGCCGACAAGTTCGACTTCGGTTTTGCGGTGGATTGGATGCGCAAAGACCTGGGCCTGGTCATGGACGAAGCCAAGCGCAACGGCGCTCGCGTCCCCGTGACCGCCCTGGTCGACCAGTTCTATGCGGATGTGCAGCAAATGGGCGGCCAGCGCTGGGACACCTCAAGCCTCATCAAGCGGCTCAAGTAAGCCTTTTACGCCAGCCGTCAAATCACTTGGCGGCGTCGGCAGCTGGCGCCCCTTTGGGCGGTGCCGGTAGCAACGCTTGCAGTTCTTCTTCGGTCAGGATGTCAAAAATACGCACGACTTTTTTGACACCTGAGACCTGCCGGGCGATGTCGGATGCACGCTGGGCCTCGCGCTGTGTGACGCGACCCATCAGGTAGACCGTGCCACGCTCGGTCACCACCTTGAAGGCACTGGCGAACACGTCTTTGCTGTCAATCATGCTGGCCTTGACCTTGCCAGAGATCACCGTGTCCATGGATCGATCGGACAGCGAGCTGACCGGGCCGACCACCAACTCGTTGACGACGGTGCGCACATTGTCGACTTGCGAGACCAATTGATTGACGTAATCTCGGTCTTTCTGGGTGGGCACTTCACCCGTCAGCAGAACTTGTCGGTTGTAACTGGTGATGTTGATGTGGCCGCGGCTGCCCAGCATCTCGCGGATGCGGGAGGCGCTTCGCAGCTCGATCCCCTCGTCTTCCAGCTGGATGCCTGATGTGCGGCGATCGGAGGCCACCATGGCCCCGCCGACCATGCCCCCCACCATCAAGGGTGCGCAAGCGCCCAGGCTCATGACCAGTGCCAGCGCAGCCGCGCTACGGATCCAAATTCGTTGTTGTTTCATGGGTTTCCTTCCTGTTCGCCAAGCAGTTGATTGTCGACACCGTCACACAGGCAGTGCAACACCAGCAGATGAACTTCCTGGATGCGTGCGGTGCGCTCGTGTGGAACGCAAATATGGACATCCGTGTCCCTCAGCAATTGCCCGATCTTGCCACCGCCGCGCCCGGTCAAGGCCACGATGGTCATTTCTCGCTCATGGGCCGCTTCGATGGCCGCGATGACATTGGCCGAGTTGCCGCTGGTCGAGATGGCCAGCAACACGTCACCCGGCTGGCCCAGTGCGCGCACCTGCTTCGAGAAAATTTGCAAAAAACTGTAGTCGTTGGCCACCGCCGTGAGGATGGAGCTGTCGGTGGTGAGCGCCAAAGCCCCCAACTCGGGGCGTTCGCGCTCGAAGCGCCCGACAAATTCGGCGGCGAAGTGCTGGGCATCGGCCGCAGACCCGCCATTGCCACAGGCCAGCACCTTGCCACCACTGGTCACACAGGCCAGCAAGGCCTGCACGGCCGCCACAATGGGCTTGGCCAACACCTGTGCCGCCTGGTATTTCAGGTCGGCGCTGTCGATGAACTGTTGTTCAATACGTTGCTCGAGCATGTTCATATGATAACCCTGCCTTCAAGACCCTGGCCGTCATTGGTTCATGCACCACTGGCATCGAATGCCCCCTGAATCCAGTGCAGGCCCTCGGGCCCCAGACCCACCACATCGAAGCGGCAGGGGGGTGGGTTCTGAAAGCGGCGAAGATAGTATCTGGCCGCCCAAATGATGCGGCGCTGCTTGGTGGTGCCGACACTGGCCAGCGCTCCACCCTGGCGGTTTTGCCTGCGCAGCCGGACCTCCACAAACACCAGCGTACCATCAGCATCTCGCATGACAAGATCGATTTCACCCCCGCCGCGCCCAGGCGTCCGATAATTGGCGTCCAGCAGGCGCAACCCCTGAGCCTGCAAGTGGCGCAATGCGCTGCTTTCGGCCGCATCGCCGATGTGTTTGGTGGTGCGGGATGTGCAACCGATTCGGCTCTTGAGGGGGTCCATTGAGCGCTTCTTTCGATGCGGCCCGGGCAGCGGCCCAGGCCGTGGCTTCTTCACAGCATTATCCCGAGGGATCGCTGTATGTGGTGGCAACGCCCATTGGTAATCTTGCCGATATCAGCCTGCGCGCCTTGCATGTGTTGCAGCTCGTCGATGCCTTGGCTTGCGAGGACACGCGACACAGCCAATCGCTGCTGAGGGCCTACGGAATCGACCACCCCGCCTCGGCCTGGCTGGCCGTTCACCAGCACAATGAGGCCTCTGGCAGCGAGGCCGTGCTGGCCCGACTGCGGCAGGGGCAGCGCGTGGCTTTTGTCAGCGATGCCGGCACACCAGCCATCAGCGACCCTGGCGCACGACTGGTCGCGCGTGTGCAGGCCGAAGGTTTTCGTGTCGTTCCCTTGCCCGGTGCCAGCAGCGTCACCAGCGTGCTGAGTGTCAGCGGCCAATGGGGCGACGACGCCGGCAGCTTCGTGTTCTTGGGGTTTTTGTCTTCGCGCGCGCAAGAGCGTCAGAGTCAGGTGCAAGCCATGGCCCAGGAGCCACGGGCCCAGGTGCTGCTGGAGGCGCCCCACCGCATCGAGCCGCTGGCCCAGGCTTTGCAGTCGCTGGGGACGCGGCGGATCACAGTGGGCCGTGAACTCACCAAACAATTCGAAGAAGTGGCGACCGTGTCGGCACAAGACCTGTTGGCGTGGCTACAGTCCTCAACCCACCGCACCCGAGGCGAGTTTGCGCTGGTGGTGCACCCACAAGCGACCGATCTGGCGGCTCACAACCAGGACGACCGGGTGCTGCGATTACTGCTGCAGGAGTTGCCCTTGAAAACAGCCGTGCGGCTGACCTCTGACATCACCGGGCAGGCCCGCAATGCTTTGTATCAGCAGGCCCTGCAGTTGCGACAGCCCCAGGAAGAGGAAGACGATTGAGTAGGCTTCAGCAGTGAATGGTCACGGCATCGATCACGCCGTAGCCTTCATCCACCACCGGCATCCAGCGCCATTTATCGAAGGTGGTGCAAGGGTGTGAAATGCCACTGCCCACGATCTGTCCAACGCGGGGATGTTCTGAGCCGTCTGCATCAGCCTCAAATCGCAGGTAGGCATGCTGATCATTCAGGGCCGATATCCGCCAATGCGAAGGAACCGGCTGCGTGGTCGTATCCCCGGGCTCGGCGCGCCACAGCGGCATTGGCAGATCCAGGTCATATGACACATCCCGCTTGCCCATGCTGAGCAGGGCCAACCCCGGCTCCGGACAGGATTGCACCACGCTCAACACCTCCAGCGCCGACTCCAGGGTATTCGTGAGCTGCAGTCGCTCACCCACACAGTGCAGCATTCGACGGTATTGCGCGTGGTCGTGCGTCAGGTAACAACCCGAGCGTAATACTCCGCGAGAGGGTCGCGACAAGCGCGGCCGCAGGTCTCGCGCGACCAGGTCGAACAAAGCCGATCCACCGGCGGTGATCAAAACTTCATCGGCGTCAAACCAGCCCGAAGCGTCGCACGCTTGGGCCACAGCCTGCAACCGCGCCATCAACGCGGCCACGGCCTCGGTGTCGTGGGCATGGTCGCAGGTGGCGAGCCCCCCCTCATAGCACTCAACGCCCGACAGTCGCAGGGCCGGGCTGTCATGCACTCGCTGCGCCACGGTCAAGGCCTCCTCATGGGTGCGGCAACCCGTTCGCTTGCCCGCCAGGCCTAACTCCAGCAGAACGGAGAACACCACGGTTTGTTGACGAAGCCGTCGCCAGCGCTCGATCTGTTCGATCTGGACCACCGAGTCCACCAAGAAGAAAGCCTCTAAGCCAGGCGTCGAGGCCAGCAAATGGGCCAGACCGTCCAGATCGGCCGGCTGCAACACCTGGTTGGCAATCAGGACCCGACGAACTCCGTGGACCACACCGATCCCCGCCTGGTAGACCGTGGCATAGCTGATCGCCCAGGCACCTGCCGCCAACTGGCGCTGGTACAGCTGAGGCGACATGGTGGTCTTGCCATGCGGGGACAGAGAGATGCCGCGCTCGGCGCAGAAATCGCGCATCCACGCCAGGTTGTGCTCAAGTGCCGCGTGTCGCAAGACCGCCAGCGGAAAAGGCAAGTCGCCTCGCAACAACTGCCAGCCTTGATGTCCCACCTGATTCAGAGCGATGGGGGGCCAATGGGTGGGGTAGCCCTTGAGTTGGGCGTGAAGCGTGGCTGCTGCGGGTGCTTGGACGGTGTGCAACGGCATGCCTTTTTGTCTATCGCGCTGAGCTTGCGACCAAAGCGCGATATGTGGGCAACATGGTTGATGGCGCGGCTGGCGGGGATCGAACCCACGACCCTTGGCTTCGGAGGCCAATACTCTATCCACTGAGCTACAGCCGCGCATGCAAGCTCGCATTGTAGGGCCTGGGGGAGCGACTTTCGACATCAGGTCAGACTGATGAAAGGCGATACAACGATGGCTCGCTATAATGCGGGGTTGTTTTTAGCCCCCTGAACCCTCGAGGATTCCATGAGCGAGCATCACGAAGAAGCCCACACCGGCCCCATCAAGACGCCCAAGCAACTGCTGTTGGCAGTCTTTTATTCATTCGTGGTGCCAGTCTTCATCATCATCGGCCTGGTCTATTACGTCACCTCTGCCAACAAGTCTGCTCCTGGGTCCAGCAACACCCCTGAAATGGTTGCCTCGCGCATTCAAAAGGTGGGGGCCATTGAGGTTCGCGACGCTAACCGTGAACTGAAGTCGGGTGAAGAAGTCTTCAAAGCGCAATGCTCGGCCTGTCATACCTCTGGTGCCGCCGGTGCGCCTAAGGTGGGCGATGCCGGTGCCTGGGCTGCTCGCATCAAGAATGGTTACGAAGCGCTGTTGAACTCAGCACTCAAGGGCAAGGGCGCCATGGGTGCACAAGGTGGTGGCGATTTCGAAGACCTCGAAATTGGTCGTGCCGTGGTTTACATGGCCAATGCCTCCGGCGGCAAACTGGCTGAACCGAAAAAAGCGGAAGCTGCCGCCAAGTAACTAAGGGGTCACCCGGCTTTCCGGGTTTGAGGGCTGCGGTGGAATCTAAACCGCTGTTCCAGCTCTTCGGATCGAATTTCCTGGGCCTCCCACTGGCCCTGCTCGATCAGCTCAGCCACATGGACCACGTCTTGGCTGTGCACCAAGCCCAGCCCCAGGTTGGTTTGCAAAAACACCCGCCCCATCTCATCCACCCAGCATGCCAGGACTTGGAGCGCTTGTCCGGTGTGAGCGTTGACTTCTCCTGAAGACGAAACGCGGCATATCAGGGGGGCAACTTCCAACTCGACATAGACCCGCTGCGGACCATTCTGAAAATACCAGCAGCCCTGGTTATCGGCCTCGTAGTTGCGGTGAATGAATTCAATCAACTTGTCATGCCGCAGCGCGGAGCCCTTGTGTTGTGAAAATGGGCCCGCCGCCTGCACACGATCATCCCGCATGTACCACTGCCCGCGCGCATCCAGTCCCAGCCAACCATAACAGTCGGGGACGTTAGGCCATTTGGCCAAAGCCTGACGAACCAAATCATCCATGCCGTGTGAACCTGTATGCCGGTAATCTCATCGCAAAATGAAATGGGTGAATCATAGGGTCTGGAACCATTCAGCAATGGCGCCTGGCAAACCACGCACGTCCCCCGGAAACGGCCCCTGCGCGAAACCCACATGGCCTCCCTGGTGGGGCCGCCACAGGTTTACCCATGAGCTGACCTCTTCTACCCCGGGCAAACTGTGTGCCGGTACGAAGGGGTCATTGATGGCATTGATCACCAAAGCGGGCAACTGCACGCTCCGGAAGTGGGGTGCGGATGATGCTCTTGTCCAGTAGTCGTCTGTGTTCTTGAAGCCATGCAATGGCGCGGTGAAGATATCGTCGAATTCATAGAGATCACGGACGCGCAGCATGGCCTCTTGGCTGAACAGGCCCGGGTATTGCTGCAGTTTGGCCATAGCTCGGGGTTTCATGCTGCGCAAAAACATGCGCGTGTAAACCCATCGATTGAAGCCACGCCCGATGGCATGACCACTGGCGGTCAAATCCAGGGGCGAACCCACCGAGACGACGGCATCAACGATTTCGCTGGCGGATCGCCCCATTTCCTGCGCCCAGCGCATCAAGGCATTGCCGCCCAGTGACACCCCAACGGCCAGCACAGCACCAGGATGCCCCTGGCGCATGCGGCGCAGAATCCAGCCCACCTCTTCATGATCACCCGAATGGTAGGCCCGAGGCGCCAGATTCATTTCACCGCTACACCCTCGGAAATGGGGCACCGCTAATGCCCAGCCCCGCTGCCGTGCCTCATCGGCCCAAGCTTTTGCATAGTGGCTGTTGGAGCTGCCCTCCAGTCCATGAAACAACACACACAGCACAGGCGTTCCTGAGTGGCTCATGTTGCTGGCTGCAGCAGTTGGTGGCGCACTCTGTGTCGCGAGCCGGTCCACGTCGATGAAATCCTGATCCGGAGTCTCCCAGCGCTCTCTGTGCCAGCGTGGTTCAGGCCAGTTGTGTGTTCGGGCCCACAAGGCGGAATAGATGGTCTGCGCATGACCCCCTGGCAGCCACCAGGGTGCTTGGTATGCCCAGGTCAATGCAGCACCTGAGTGCCGTCCATGCCTTCCTGAATTTCCTGCGGGGTACCGGGGCTGGCATGGTGCACGACCATACGCCATCCCTGCGGTGTCCGGTGATAGACATTGGTGGCCAATACTGTCGCCTGCCTCGGGCCGTCTGGCATCATCACCTCGACTTGCTCAATGAGGTTGTGCATGGCGCTGGTCAGGGACTCTACTTTGCACACACGGGTTGGACGAGCTTGTATGGTGCCGTTGGCAAACATGGACTCGAAAGCGGCGCGGATGGCGCTGGCCCCCACCAAACGGGGCCCGCCGGGATGCACGCAGACCACATCGTCCTCATCGGCCCAACAGGCCATGAGTTTGTCGAGATCTCCCTTTTGCAGGGCATCATAGAAGGCCGACTCGATGTCATCGGCCGACCCACCCACAGTGGCGGCGCGCAGCTTGGCTTTGGACATACACGCATTGTGCCCTGAGTTTGAGGACTTGGGCAAAAAGACAAACGCCCGGCACCGAAGATTTCGGTCCGGGCGTCGGCTTCCCCACACAAAGGCAGGGACCCTCTTATTTTTTGCTGCGATACTTTCGCAAAGCAGACAGTTGGGCTGCCATGATGGCCAACTCTGACTGGGCACGGGCCAAATCGATGTCGCTCTTGGCACTCTTGACGGCTTCTTCAGCCGCCAGTTTGGCTTCGTTGGCTTTCTCTTCGTCCAGATCCTTGCCGCGCACTGCGGTATCGGACAGCACGGTGACGCAGTCCGGTTGCACTTCAAGAATACCACCGGCCACGAAGACGAATTCCTCGCCGCCATCAGCCATCTGGATACGCACCGAACCCGGGCGGATACGGGTGATCAGCGGCGTGTGCCGAGGATAGATACCCAGCTCGCCGGCTTCACCCGGCAGAGCCACAAAAGTGGCTTCACCAGAGAAGATCGACTCTTCGGCGCTGACAACGTCAACGTGAATAGTACTCATGGTTTAGACCTTTTTGGCCTTCTCGAAGGCTTCGTCAATGGTACCGACCATATAGAAGGCTTGCTCGGGCAGGTGGTCGCACTCACCGTTGACGATCATCTTGAAGCCACGAATGGTTTCGGACAAAGGCACATACTTGCCAGGAGATCCCGTGAACACCTCAGCCACATGGAAAGGCTGCGACAGGAAACGCTGGATCTTGCGAGCGCGGGCCACGGCCAGCTTGTCTTCGGGGGCCAGTTCGTCCATGCCCAGGATGGCGATGATGTCGCGCAATTCCTTGTAACGCTGCAAGGTGCCCTGAACAGCACGAGCGGTCTCGTAGTGGTCGGCGCCCACCACCAGCGGATCGAGCTGACGGCTGGTGGAGTCGAGAGGATCCACAGCAGGGTAGATACCCAGCGCGGCGATATCACGCGACAACACCACGGTGGAGTCCAGGTGAGCGAAAGTAGTGGCAGGAGAAGGGTCGGTCAAGTCATCGGCGGGCACGTACACGGCCTGGATGGAGGTGATGGAGCCCACCTTGGTGGAGGTGATACGCTCTTGCAAGCGGCCCATCTCTTCGGCCAGTGTCGGCTGATAGCCCACGGCTGAAGGCATACGACCCAGCAGAGCCGACACTTCCGTACCGGCCAGGGTGTAACGATAGATGTTGTCCACGAAGAACAACACATCACGTCCTTCGTCGCGGAAAGACTCAGCGATGGTCAGTCCGGTCAGGGCCACGCGCAGTCGGTTGCCCGGGGGCTCGTTCATCTGGCCATACACCATGGACACTTTGGATTCGCTCAGGTTGTCGAGCTTCACCACACCCGATTCGGCCATCTCGTGATAGAAGTCGTTGCCCTCACGGGTACGCTCGCCCACACCCGCAAACACCGACAGACCTGAGTGGGCCTTGGCAATGTTGTTGATGAGTTCCATCATGTTCACGGTCTTGCCCACACCGGCACCACCGAACAAGCCCACCTTACCGCCTTTGGCAAACGGGCAAACCAGGTCGATCACCTTGATGCCGGTTTCCAGCAGTTCTTGCGAGGGGCTCAGTTCGTCGTAGGCAGGTGCCTTGCGGTGGATGGAGGCAGACTGGGTCATGTCGACCGGGCCACGCTCGTCAATCGGGTTGCCCAACACGTCCATGATGCGACCCAGGGTGGCCTTGCCCACCGGCACCGTGATTGCAGCACCTGTGTTGGTGACCATCAAACCACGACGCAAACCGTCAGAGGAGCCCAGAGCAATGGTACGCACGATACCATCGCCGAGCTGCTGCTGCACTTCCAGCGTCAGGGCCGAGCCTTCGAGTTTGAGGGCGTCATAGATCTTGGGCATCTGGTCACGTGGGAACTCGACGTCCACCACGGCACCGATACATTGAACGATTTTTCCTTGCGCTTGAGCCATGTGTTTGCTCCAATAAATATTGCTTGAATCTTCGACGACCAACCCCTTGGGGTTAGACGGCGGCCGCTCCCGCGACGATTTCCGACAGTTCCTTGGTGATGGCAGCCTGACGGGTCTTGTTGTAAACCAGCTTGAGTTCAGCGATCACGTTGCCGGCGTTGTCGGTGGCGGACTTCATGGCCACCATGCGCGCCGATTGCTCGGACGCCATGTTTTCGGCCACGGACTGGTAGACCAGTGCCTCGACATAACGCACCAGCAGGTCGTCGATGACGGTCTGGGCATCGGGTTCGTAGATGTAGTCCCAACCATGGCTGCCTGTCTTGGCTGTTTCCTCTTTCATCTCTTCCGATGACAGGGGCAACAGTTTCTGCACCATGGGTTCTTGCTTCATCGTGTTGATGAAGCGTGTGTAGCACAGGTATACCGCCTGAACTTCACCCTTGGTGTAGGCATCCAGCAGGACCTTGACCGGGCCGATCAGCTTTTCGAGATGCGGTGTATCACCCAGTTGGGTGACATGGGCAACGACATCTGCGCCGACACGGTTCAGAAAACCCAAACCCTTGTTGCCAATGGCCACGGCTTGGGTACCGATGCCCTGACCTTGCAGATCCTTGATTTTCTGGGTCACGGCACGCAGCACGTTGGTGTTCATGCCACCACACAGGCCTTTATCGGTCGTGACCACAATGAAACCCACCTTCTTGGCGTCGTTGGTTTTCATGAAGGGATGCACGTACTCGGGATTGGCCTGACCGAGATGGGTCGCGATATTACGCACCTTCTCGCTGTAGGGGCGAGCGGCGCGCATGCGATCCTGCGCTTTGCGCATTTTGGACGCGGCCACCATTTCCATGGCCTTGGTGATCTTCTTGGTGTTCTCCACCGATTTGATCTTGCCGCGTATTTCCTTGCCTGCTGCCATGAAGGGCTCCTAGCTGCGGACGTTTCAGGCGAACAGCTTCTTGAACGCCACGATTGCGGCGGTCAACTCAGCTTCGGCATCCTTGTCCATCGCCTTCTCGGCTTCAAGCTTGGCCAGCAATGCGGCGTGCTTGTCCTTGAGGTGAGCATGCAGACCGGATTCGAACGCCAGCACGCGCTTGACATCGAGATCGTCAAAGTAACCCTTGTTGACCGCGAACAGCGTGGCACCCATCAGACTGATGGGCAGCGGCGAGTACTGCGGCTGCTTCAGCAATTCGGTCACGCGGGCACCGCGGTCGAGCTGTTTGCGGGTGGCTTCGTCGAGGTCAGAGGCAAACTGCGCGAAAGCGGCCAGTTCACGGTACTGCGCCAAGTCGGTACGGATACCCCCAGACAAGTTCTTGATCAGCTTGGTCTGGGCAGCGCCACCGACGCGGGACACCGAGATACCGGCGTTGATAGCGGGGCGGATACCGGCGTTGAACAGGCTGGTTTCCAGGAAGATCTGACCGTCGGTGATCGAAATCACGTTGGTGGGAACGAAAGCAGACACGTCACCGGCCTGGGTCTCGATCACTGGCAAAGCGGTCAGCGAACCGGTCTGGCCTTTGACCTCACCTTTGGTGAAGGCTTCAACATAGTCGGCATTCACGCGTGCGGCACGCTCAAGCAAACGGCTGTGGAGATAGAACACGTCGCCGGGGAAAGCTTCGCGACCCGGAGGACGACGCAGCAACAACGAGACTTGGCGGTAGGCCACGGCCTGTTTGGACAAATCGTCATACACGATCAGCGCATCTTGACCGCGGTCGCGGAAGTATTCGCCCATCGTGCAGCCAGAGTAAGCCGACACGTATTGCATGGCAGCAGACTCGGAGGCAGAGGCGGCCACGACGATGGTGTAGTCCATGGCACCGGCTTGCTCGAGAGAGCGAACCACGTTCTTGATCGACGACGCCTTTTGACCGATGGCGACGTAGATACAGGTCATGTTCTGACCTTTTTGGTTGATGATGGCATCGATGGCGACAGCGGTCTTACCGGTCTGACGGTCACCAATGATCAATTCGCGCTGACCTCGGCCAATCGGCACCATGGAGTCGATGGACTTCAGACCGGTTTGCATCGGCTGGCTCACAGACTGTCGTGCGATCACGCCAGGGGCCACTTTTTCGATCACGTCGGTCATTTTGGCGTTGATCGGGCCTTTGCCGTCGATGGGCTGGCCCAAGGCGTTGACCACTCGACCAATCAGCTCAGGACCCACCGGCACTTCCAGAATGCGGCCCGTGCACTTGACGGTATCGCCTTCGGAGATGTGTTCGTATTCGCCCAAAATCACCGCACCCACCGAGTCACGCTCGAGGTTCAGCGCGAGGCCGAAGGTGTTGTTGGGGAACTCCAGCATTTCGCCTTGCATGACATCAGACAGACCATGAATACGGCAGATGCCGTCGGTCACGGAAATCACGGTGCCCTGGTTGCGGATGTCGGCACTGGCAGACAGCCCCTGGATGCGGCTCTTGATCAGCTCAGAAATCTCTGCGGGATTGAGTTGCATGACTCTTTCCTTTTCCTATGTTTGGCCAACATGGCAAGCCCTGAGGGCTCACGACGTTAGCGCGACTTTCATTTGTTCCAGACGGGCCTTGACAGAAGTGTCTAGCACCTCGTCACCCACCACCACACGAACGCCCCCGATCAATTCGGGCTGCAATTCGACCGAGACGTTCAGCTTGCGGCCGAAGCGCTTCTCGAGCACCGAGGACAGATCGGCCACGGCACCCGCATCGAGAGGGAAGGCGCTACCGACAACAGCATCCGACGTTCCGCCCCGGGCATTCATGAGCACACGGAACTGGGCCGCGACCTCGGGCAGAGCTGCCAGCCGTCCGTTGTCAATCACAGTGCGCACAAACTGCTGGGCCAATTCGGACCAGGCGGTTTTAGCAACGCCCGCAATCACATCAAACACCTGCTGCTGTGTCACCTTGGGGTGATCGGCAAACTGACGCAACTCGTGATCGGCCGCAATAGCAGCCAACTCGTCGAGCCAGGCAGCCGTGGCGCCGAGATCCGAGCCGGCAGCCTTGAAGAGGGCTTCAGCGTACGGGCGGGCAATGGTGGCAAGTTCAGCCATGGGATCCTCTTACAGCTCGGTCTTCAGGCGGGAAAGCAAGTCGGCGTGAACACCGGCGTTGACTTCCTTGCGAAGAATTTGCTCAGCCCCCTTGACGGCCAGCGCAGCCACTTGGTCACGCAGGGCCTCGCGGGCCTTGACGATCTGCTGGTCTGCCTCGGCTCGGGCGGCGGCAACAATCTTGTTGGCCTCATCCGTGGCGCGGGTCTTGGCTTCCTCGATGATGGCCTGGGCGCGACGCTCGGCATCAGCCAGGCGTGCAGCCGTCTCATTGCGCGACTTGGCCAGCTCTTCCTCGACGCGCTTGTTGGCGGCGTTGAGTTCGGTCTTGGCCCGGTCAGCGGCAGCGAGGCCGTCGGCGATCTTGTTGGCACGCTCATCCAGGGCGGATGCGATTGGCGGCCACACGAACTTCATCGTGAACCACACCAGGATCGCAAACACAATGGCCTGAACGAACAGGGTTGCGTTGATACTCACGACAACACCTTTCTATAGGGTCGTTGCGGGAATTACTTCAGAACGAAGGGGTTCGCGAAGGCGAACATCATGGCAATACCCACGCCGATCAGGAAAGCGGCGTCGATAAGACCGGCCAGCAGGAACATTTTGGTCTGCAGCTCGTTCATCAGCTCGGGCTGACGTGCGGCGGATTCGAGGTACTTGCTGCCCATGATGCCGATACCGATACAAGCGCCAATAGCGCCCAGACCGATGATCAGGCCGGCGGCGAGTGCGACAAAACCGAGAACGTGTTCCATTTGATGCTCCTAGAGGTTGTGATGGAAGGTTGAGAGAAACAGAGTGAAGGGTACGGCGCTTAGTGAGCGTCGTGGGCTTGTCCGATGTAGACCAGGGTCAGCATCATGAAGATGAAGGCCTGCAGGGCAACAATCAGAATGTGGAAGATGGCCCAAATGGAGCCAGCAATGATGTGGCCGACGGGCAGCAGCACACCCGACAGGGACATGGCCGCCGCGCCACCCATGAGGGCGATCAGCATGAAAATCAGTTCGCCGGCATACATGTTGCCGAACAGTCGCATGCCGTGGGAGACGGTCTTGGCGACAAACTCGATCATCTGGAACACAAAGTTGAACGGCCAGAGGATAGGATGAGCACCAAAAGGCGCAGTGGTCAGTTCATGGAACCAGCCACCCAGACCTTTGATCTTGATGTTGTAGTACACACAGATCAAGAGCACGGACACCGACAAACCCAGGGTGCTGGAGAGATCGGCGGTGGGAACGACACGGAAATAATGAATGGTGTGATCCAGGCCTGTGGCCGAGAAAATGCCATGGAACAGATCAACCGGCAAAAAGTCCATGGAGTTCATCAGGAAAATCCAGACAAACACCGTCAAAGCCAGGGGGGAAACCAGCTTGCGGCTTTCGGCATTGTGAATAATGCCCTTGGCCTGGGTGTCCACCATCTCGACCAGAATTTCAACCGCCGCCTGAAAGCGACCCGGAACACCCGAAGTGGCGGCCTTGGCGGCACGCCACAGCAAGAAACTGCCGATCAAGCCCAGCAACACCGACCAAATGAGGGAGTCGATGTTGAACACAGAAAAGTCGACCACACCGGCCATCTTCTGGTTTTGCAGATGGGTCAGGTGGTGACCGATGTATTCACCGGCGGTAGGAGCGTTTTCAGCAGCAGACATGTTCAGTTCTTGACAGCTTTAGATTGGACCGTAGGGTGAAACCACCGGCGCGATGCCAGAGCCACCCAGTACACCTTCATCGTTACAACCAAGCCCACCAACATGGCAGGCCAACTTAAATCCTGGATCACCCGGTTAGCCAGCCAGAGCATAGCGACCGTGAGGGCAATCTTGACCATTTCCCACACAAAAAATCCCAGAATAGCCGCTCCAACATGGAGCGCATTCAGCCGGCTGGTCATGCCCCGCGCAAACAAGGCTGCCGGAATCACTACCGTGAGGGCTCCGTAGCCCGCTGAAACGCCCACTGACGCTCGTCCGGACCACCACCCAGCCACTCCCGCCACCACCAAACCCACCAGGGCTTGGGCCAGCACCACTCTCCAGACGGAGAGAGGCGGTTGGGCGAGACGCAAGGCTTGAACCTGCTCAGCCGTGAGGGGAGTGAACTCGTCCTCATCGACATCAGGGGTTTTCACTGTGGTTTCGGGCGGGATTCTGGTCATGTTTGTTTACGCCCAGGTTACATCCCGAAATTCAGCGAAGCTTTGGATTGTAAAGGATTCGACAAGCGATTCCAAAAAACTCTTGCCACCCGGGGCAAAAGTCTGTCTGTTCGCCCTTCCGCATTGGGACCACAGCGATAATCCCACCCATGTTTTCCACCAACCATGCCTACCCCGATCTGCCCGACGCCCCCTGCTACCTGAACGGGGAAATCGGACCGCTTCGCAACGCAAACATCAGTGTCCTCGATCGCGGTTTCATCTTTGGTGACGGTATATACGAGGTGGTGCCCGTCTATGCCGGGCGACCTTTCCGCTTCGAGCATCACATTGCTCGGCTGGAGCGCTCATTGGCCGAAGTACGCATTCCCAACCCCCACGACCTGGCCAGTTGGAAGGCTCTGGTCGAGCGGCTGATCCAGGCGCATGCCGCCCACGAAGGCAAGGCTGTCAGCGAGTTGGACCAATTCGTCTACCTGCAAATCACCCGCGGCGTGGCATTGCGCGACCATGTCATGTTGCCCGGCCTCACCCCCACCGTGTTCGGCATGGTGCAAACCCTCAAGCCCGTGCCGCCAGCCCAACGGGTGACAGGCGTGGCCTGCGTCAGTGCCGACGACTTCCGCTGGCAAAAGGCCCACATCAAAAGCACCAGCCTGCTGGGCGCCGTCATGTCACGACAAATCAGCGCCGACGTGGGCGCCCTTGAGACCGTGATGTTCCGCCAAGGCCAACTGAGCGAGGCCGCCTCCAGCAACGTCTGGGTGGTGCAGCAAGGTCGTCTGATCGGGCCCCCGAAGGACCATCTGGTGCTGGAAGGCATCCGTTTCGGTTTGATGCAGGAGCTCTGCCAAGGCCTGGGCATTCCGTTTGAGTTGCGACGCATCAGCCGGGCCGAGGTGCTGGCGGCCGATGAGTTGCTGCTGTCTTCAGCCACCAAGGAAGTGCTGGCCATCACCACATTGGATGGTCGACCCGTCGGCAACGGTCCCCTGGCCGGCAAGCCGGGGCCGGTGTACGCCCGCCTTTACGAGGCCTATCAGGTGGCCAAACGGGCGGCTTGAGTTGCACCACATCACACCCAAGTGACGAACACTGCTCCCCTGGAAAGACACCCGCCGACATGAACCCCCCCGCCACCCCAGGCGTGCCCGGACAACCCGATCCGCGACGTGACTCGCTGATTGACTACCCCTGCGCGTTCCCCATCAAAGTCATGGGGCGCAAGGTGGATGGCTTCGTCCACGCCTTGACCGAAATTGCCCTGCGGCACGATGCCAGTTTCAACGCGGCGACCATCGAGTTGCGCGACAGCAAGGCGGGCAATTACCTGGGCGTGACCTTGACGGTGCAAGCCGTCAGCCGCGCACAGTTGGATGCTTTGTACCAGGAACTGACTTCACACCCCCTGGTCAAGGTGGTGCTCTGAGCACGGTTGGCCTGGCCATGTCAGACCCCCAGGAGCCTGCCTCCACGCCCCTCGGAACACCCCGGATCCAGATGCTGGGGCGCCAGGACTATGCGCCTTTGTACCAAAGCATGCAAGATTTCACGGCCCAGCGCGATGCCCTTACCGAAGACGCCATTTGGATATGTGAACACCCACCCACGTTCACGCAGGGCCTGGCTGGCAAACCCGATCATTTGCTGAATCCTGGCGATATTCCTGTCATCCCCACCAACCGGGGGGGACAGGTCACCTACCATGGTCCCGGCCAGGTGGTGGCCTATCCCTTGATGGACTTGCAAAGGGCGGGGTACTTTGTCAAAGAGTACGTCTACCGCATCGAGGAAGCCGTGATCCGCACGCTGAGGGCGTTGGGCGTCACCGGGCACCGGGTGCCAGGCGCTCCCGGCATCTATGTCCGGCTCAACGAGCCCCATCGACACGATCGCCTGACGCTGACCCACCCCCCCGGGCGCGACCCCGACTTTGCAGGGCTGGGCAAGATTGCAGCCCTGGGCATCAAGGTCAGCCGCCATTGCACTTACCACGGCGTGGCCTTGAACGTGGCCATGGACCTCGCACCCTTCGAACGCATCAACCCTTGCGGTTACGCAGGATTGCGAACCGTTGACCTTTCTACAATGGGTGTCACGGTAAGCTGGCAAGAAGCCGCCGAGTTGTTCGGCCGCAAACTCGCTGCTGCATTGACCCCCTGAAACCAGGACTCCTCCGATGTCTACACGCGACACCCCGGTCGTGCGCGAAGCGCAATCACCGGAAAATTACGATCCCTCGGCCAAACAAAAGGCAGCGGCCAAGCTCTCTCGCATTCCTGTCAAGGTACAACCCGGCGAGGTGTTGAAAAAGCCGGACTGGATTCGCGTCAAAGCTGGCTCGGCCAGCAGTCGTTTTTACGAAATCAAGGACATCCTGCGCGCCAACCGCCTGGTCACCGTCTGCGAAGAGGCTTCCTGCCCCAACATTGGCGAATGCTTTGGCAAAGGTACGGCAACCTTCATGATCATGGGCGACAAGTGCACCCGCCGCTGCCCCTTCTGTGACGTAGGGCACGGCCGACCCGACCCGCTGGACACACAAGAGCCAGAAAACCTGGCCAAAACCATCGCCGCGCTGAAGTTGCAATATGTGGTGATCACCAGCGTCGATCGCGATGATCTGCGCGATGGCGGCAGCCAACACTTTGTCGACTGCATTCGCCGCACTCGCGAGCTCTCGCCTCAAACGCGCATCGAAATCCTGGTGCCGGATTTTCGCGGTCGAGATGACCGCGCCCTCGAAATCCTCAAGGCCGCCCCACCCGATGTGATGAATCACAACCTGGAGACTGTGCCGCGCCTGTACCGTGAAGCACGCCCCGGCAGCGACTACGCCTTCAGCCTCAACCTGCTGAAGAAATTCAAAGCCCTTTTCCCCCATGTCCCCACCAAAAGCGGATTGATGGTGGGCCTGGGCGAGACCGACGAGGAAATTCTGGATGTCATGCGCGACATGCGCGAACACCAGATCGACATGCTGACCATCGGCCAGTACCTGGCCCCCAGCACCAGCCACCTGCCCGTGCGTCGTTACGTTCACCCCGACACCTTCAAGATGTTCGAGGCCAAGGCCTACGAAATGGGTTTTGCCCACGCCGCCGTGGGCGCCATGGTGCGCTCCAGCTATCACGCCGATCAGCAGGCACATGCGGCAGCACAGGCGGTGTGACCACCCCGCCTCGCCGGCCGGGTCAGCCTTGCTCGGCAGCGGACCTGGTCAGCTTTCGTTTGTCTTAAAGACTCCCGCTTAAAGCACCAGAAACTGCTGCCCTGACAAACTTGCCCGGTTATCTAACTTGGCAAAGGCCTCCAAGACAGCCGACCCATTGCCGCTGGCGTCATAAAACAGTTCACCCGTGCTGCTGTTGTAGGCGATGTAATCATCATTGCCCACCGCCACTTGCGAGGTACTCCGGAAATGATTGGTCAAATCCGTCAGTCCTGTCAGCTTGTCAAACACCGCACTGTTCAGCATCAGTTTGTCGCCATTGGCCGCGCTGAAATCTATCACCGTGTCGATGTTGCTAGAGCTGCGCGTGGTGTTGAACACAAAGCTGTCAGCGCCGCTACCGCCGTACAGGGTGTCATTGCCCGCACCTCCCATCAGGGTATCGTTGCCGGCGTTGCCATAAAGCGCATCGTTTCCATCTCCGTCGTCCAGCGTGTCATTTTGATTGCCGCCGTAAAGGTAGTCGTCGCCTCCCAACCCATTCATGCGGTTGGCGAAGTCACTCAGCCCTCCCCAGCTCTCCGCGTTGGCCGTGCCGTTTTGCACCAACTTGGCCGCTACTTCGGCAAGGCTCCATTGCGTGCCATCGGCGAAGCTGAGTTTTTCGATGCGGGAGTCTGAGCTATAGAAATAGTTTTGAAGTTTCACCTGATCGGTGCTGTTGCCACTCCAGCTGAGCACCAGGTCGTAGCCGCTGCGCCCCACCTGGGTCTTCGTGACATCAAGTCCTGCCCCCAGTTGCAGGGTGTCTGCGTTCTGGGTCATGTACTCGTAGTCGCTCAGTGTGTCCTGGCCATCGCCTGGGTTGAAGACATAGATGTCATTGCCGTAGCCCCCATAGAGCGTGTCAGCACCCGTGCCGCCACCTAGCGTGTCGTTGCCGGCGTTGCCATAAAGCGCATCGTTTCCATCTCCGCCATCCAGCGTGTCATTCTGATTGCCGCCGCAAAGGTAGTCGTCGCCTCCCAACCCATTCATGCGGTTGGCGTAGTCACTCAAACCACCCCAGCTCTCCGCGTTGGCCGTGCCGTTTTGCACCAACTTGGCCGCTACTTCGGCAAGGCTCCATTGCGTGCCATCGGCGAAGCTGAGTTTTTCAATGCGGCATTCGGCGCTGTAAAAAAAGTTTTGTAGCTTCACCTGATCGGTGCTGTTGCCACTCCAACTGAACACCAGGTCATTGCCGCTGCGCCCCACCTGGATGTTCGTGACATCAAGACCTGCCCCCAGTTGTAGGGTATCGACGTTAGCGGTCGTGTAATCGTAGTCGATCAGCGTATCTTGGCCATCGCCTAGGTTGAAGACATAGATGTCATTGCCGTAGCTGCCGTTCAAGCTGTCGTTACCGATGCCGCCGCTGAGAATATCAGTGCCAGCGTAACCATAAAGCGCATCGTTGCCATCTCCACCCTCCAGCGTGTCATTCTGATTGCCGCCATACAGGGTGTCGTTGCCACCCAACCCGTTCATGCGATTGGCGTAGTCAGTCAAACCACTCCAACTGTCTGCATTACCCGTGCCGCTTTGCACCGACCTGGTTGCCACTTCGGTCAAGCCCCATTGCGTGCCGTCCGCAAACTGAATCTGCTCTATGCGGTAGTCCGCCCCGTCAAAGAACGACTGCACGGTGACCCGATCGCCCGCGCCCAAGTCGATGGTCAGGTCTTGTTGACTCTGCCCGATGGCCCGGCTGAAGCGAACCTCTGCAGGTCCAATGCCCGCCCCCAGACGCAGCACATCCAGATGGGTCCCGGTGCCGGGCGTACCCCTGTCTTGAATCCGGTCTTGCCCATCGCCCCGGTTGAACATATAGATGTCCGCGCCTTCGCCGCCCAGCAGGGTGTCGTTGCCAGCCCCGCCAGTCAAGCAGTTGTCCTGACTGTTGCCCGTCAGGCTGTCGTTTCCCGCCGTTCCGTTGAAGAAGAACTGGCCTCCCCCCATATGTAGCAAGGCCAGCGAAAACACGTCGCCATCGGCACGGCCATGCTGTTGAATGGCTTGTAAGAGTTTTTGTGCATACGTGTCAGTAGCCAATGCTTGACCCAGCCGCTCCACATGCAGCAAGGCCTCCTGCGGAGCCTGGGCATATTGCGTTTGCAAACCCGTAACCAGCGTCGATACATCCCACTCAAAGGTCTGGCTGTCCTCGTGCCATTGCAGGCCAAGCGAATCCAGGTCGGCCAGGAAGATGGTTTGGAGCTCCAAGGTGGCGTTGATCTGCGACTTGACCTTGTCGTACAGGGCCAGCAGCTTGCCCGATGCAAAGGGACCGGGGTCGTTGATCGTGGGGCCATAAGTGCCCCCGCCGTATTGAAAATAAGCCCTGCCCAGCAACGCCTCCAGCACGGCCAGTTGTCGCCCGTCCATGTACGGCCCCCTTCCCGTCGGGTCAACGTTTTGCACCCCTGCCCAGCGGTACAGGATAGGGTCGATGAGCGTATCGCGTTGCACAAAAGTGGTGGCCGGATCGATATATCGACTCACCAGCGCCTGCAGCTGGCCCGAGGCATCCAGCGCCATGGCCTGGTGCAGGCTGCGCACATTGCCCATGCCGGCCAGTTCCGGCAAGGCTTGGATGGATGCGCTCACGGCCAGCAGGTCGCGGTTAACCGTGCGGGCGGCGTCCACCGCAAACCACACGTCATCCATTTGCTGGGTGCGGCCATCGGTTCTGGTGAAACTGCCCAGTTGCTGGTGTTGGTTACCCTGGGCGTCGGTGGCCGTGCTGTTGGTGTAGCCCACCTTCAGATTCTTGACGCCCGCCTCACTCAAAGAGAGCAACTCGCCGGCATCGGTCACGCCATCGCCGTTGCTGTCTTTCCAAACCTGGAGGCTGGCGAAGGCGGTGTCGGTGCTGTCAACCACACCGTCACCATTGCTGTCGAGTTCCTTCAGCGCTTGAAAGCCATTGGTTGCTTCCATCCCGTTCTTGAGGAGCGAGTGGTTGCCAAAGAGCTCACGGCCTGAAGTGATCTTGCCGTCGCCGTTCAGGTCCCGCACCAAAATGCCATCGTCCTTACCGGCCCAGCCCGTTTGCTCGGCCAGGCCTTTGGCATCAAGGTTGAAGTGCGCGCCGCCATACGCGCCGTTCGTGAGAGCGATGGTCTCCACGCCGTCGCCGTCCAGGTCCAACACGATGGGGCTGACGGTTTTTTGTGCAACGTCGAAGTCTTTGTCCCAGTCGCCGGGGTCGTTGGGCCAGCTGATGGGTAAAGCATCTTTCAAGAAGTTATCGAGGGCCTTGCGCTGGTCATTGTTCAAGCCACTGCGCAAGTCGTTGTATTTGTTGATGTTTTCTTGCTCGCCCGGGTAAAGCGAACGCCCTCCAGATGGGCCGGTGATGTAGCCATCTTTGTCAATGTCATAAAGCGTGGGAGCGTTGGCGTCCCCCGGCCCGTACAAATCCCACCATGCTGGTTTCCCAAAAAAATCGACGAGTTTAAGAATTGGTTCCCAATTATTCATTACTTATCTCCACCTCAAAGACATTGCCACAAAAATCAAAGAAAGGATTCCAAAGAAAACACCTGACAGCCAGCGTTTTTTCTTTAGATATTCAATTGACATACGTGTAAATCCCACTGCCAAACGTTGAAATAAAAACCACATTTCAGATCTCCTTGCACTTTAAAGACGATTATTTTTTTATTTATCAATGTCTTCTTGCCAGCCAGAATAAAGCGTCCGCCCCCCTGATGGGCCGGTGATGTAGCCATCTTTGTCAATGTTATAAAGCGTCGGAGCGTTGGCGACGCCCACTTCAGTGATGAAACTTTTAGCTCTCCAAATAGCACCCCAGAAACTCATTTTGAACTCCAATTGATAATGATTAATAGAATTGAAATGAAATCAAAAGTCAAAGCCACATAGTGTTTTTTTCTTTTATGCAATTCAATTGCAAACACCCCTAAAGCAAACGATAAAAGCATCATTTTTCGTCCTTTCCAACGCCCGCAGGCAAGTGAAAGCTTGCGCCGTGATAACCGCAAACCACACGTCATCCATTTGCTGGATGCGGCCATCGGTTCTGGTGAAACTACCCAGTTGTTGGTGTTGGTTGCCCTGGGCGTCGGTGGCCGTGCTGTTGGTGTAGCCCACCTTCAGATTCTTGGTGCCCGCATCGGTCACGCCGACGCTGTTGAGGTCCTTCCGGACCTTGAGGCTGTTGAAGGCGCTTTCGGTGCTGTCGATGACGCCATCTGCGTTGTCGTTCAACCTAAGCCAATAGCGACGTGTACTTTCTTGGAAAGTGCTGCATTCGCTAGTTACTTTTTGTGTTGTTTGTGTTTCTTTCATCCCGACTATCTCGAATGCGTGCCGTCGCTCAGCACCACTGGCAAGCCAATCATCCCTTTACTGACAGTGACAGGGGGAAGTCACACACCGCCGCATCTGGATCCGTCACTGTTGAACTGGTCTACTTCTGTTGGGCGAAGCTTTTTTCATGAGGTGTTTCGTTTGGCCGGGACCGAATGTTTTTATTCGTTTGGCCTGGCCAAGGCATTCCAGTGGCAGGGTCCCCGCTGTAGGGGTCGTCTGTGGGAAGACGGGATAGAAAGTCTTTGAGCGTTTGCTCCATCTCCAGCAACTGCTCATCACTCAGGATCTGCTGTCGAAAGCGGGTGGCTTTATCCGTGGATGGGAGCAATTGATACTCATCCGCTGCTGGGATGAATACGCTCACCATTTCGAATACAAACCAACAAAGCAAAAGAACCGCACAGAGTTTGAAAAATTGCCGTCGAATGAAGTTCGGCCTCTTGTTGGCAACTGCTTCAGCCTGTCGGGGGGCCGGGGTTTGATGTCTCATGCCATCACCCTCGCGGATTTTTCGTTGCTTGCATTAATCAAACCGTCCGTTTGCGGGCGGTGGTTAAATGGCCTATTGACCTTGGCCATGCTTGTCGCTGTCATTGCTTCTCCGTGTGCTGAGGTGTCCAGAATTTGGACCACGAATAATTTATGCTTTTAAGAAGAATGTGTAAAAACCTAATATTTGCTTGCCTGTAAGTGCTACTTACATTTGGCAGCACTTCTGATACTTGAGGGGCCGATCAACGGCGTGTTAGACGGGCTGTCAAAGGGGGGCGCAGTTTCTTGAACGAACCTTCCCTGTGCAGCCACTCACTGACAGGGCATGTTCCGACCCGTCAATGCTTTTTCATTGCCCCAACCATGGACCGATGAGTCGGCGTTGAGCAACGCTGGGTCTGCCAACGCAGCGCGTGCTGGCGCTCCGCCCGTCGGCCCTTTCGTTGAAGCCTCGAACCCTCAGGTCGATCACCAAAGAACCCCCTCGGACTGGATGATCAAATTGAGCGAATTGAAGTCCCTCCGTTTGGACGCGGCGGACAAGAAGCCCTGCCCATCAGGCGGCTCTGGCTACGCCGATATGGGAGATTCCCGCGCGGCCGCACCCTGGGAGCCCCCATCTGGCGAGGGCGATATTTTTGAGCGTGACCTGGAGTCGTCATCATCTGCCAGCGAGCTTCAGGAGTTGGGTCGACGGGCCAAGCTACAGGCACAGCAGATGTGCAGCGAGTTCATTGCTTCGTACGACGTCAGGAACGTGACGGTGTTTCGTGGCGACGGGCGTCAACCGTTTGATGTCTTTCACTCGGGATTCATCCGGCACGAAAACATCACGCCCTCAGCCACCATCGTCAAAAATCAGGCCGGCGTTGAAGGGGTGGGCTATGAGGGCGTCGTGTCGACATCAACATCTGCATGGATTGCGCGCAGCTATGCGCACTTCAACGCCAACGGCTATGTCTATGCCGTGCAACTGGATGCCGGCAAGAAACTGGATACGACGGTAGGCCGCGATCTGTTGGGAGAGGTGGCGGCGGCTTATATTTCCCCTGCGGAAATCCTGTTTGCCGTGGGCCCAGTCATCAACCCGTTTCGCCCACTCGTGGGTGACAGTCGCTTCGAGGGGCCGCAACTCCTGATCAACCCCCATGCGAAGGCGTCTGACGAGGTGGCGCAAGCCGCCTTCAACGAGGTCAACGCATTGGGTCTGCTCGATCACATCGACTTCGCTACGCTGGACCCACGGTATTCATCAGAGACGCTCAAAACCTCGCTCGCCGAAGCCGCAGCGCCTGCGGCGCTGGAAGCCCAGGTGGCCCTGTCGCTGCAGGAGAGGATGCCGTTTGTGCAGCGCTATCAGCAACGCAAGGACGTGCTGCTCGATCCCAGCGAAGCGGGCGGGTCAAGGCCGTCCTGACCGACCCATGGCCGGAATGGGAGTGCCGCTTTAGGCCTCACTGCGCCAGCCGCCGCTCCAGAAAATCCAGCCGATCCTGGCCCCAAAAAATTTCGCCCTCCACCACGTAGCTGGGGGCGCCAAACACGCCGGCGTCAATGGCTTGCTGGGTGTAGGACTCGTAGCGCTCCTGCACCTCCTGGGTCTGCGCCTTTTCCATTGGCACCGCAGGCAGGCCTTGCTCGCTGAGCAGTTGTGTCAACAGGGCCGGGTCGGCGATGTTGCGGTCTTGGGCCCACACCGCTGACAACACGGCAGCGGTGATGTCCATGGCCGCCTCGGCCCCGTGCAACAAATCCACCGCGATGATCAAACGGGCCGCATCGTCGCCACCGACGGGGAAGTACCGCGGCTTGAGCTTCAAGGGTGCATTCAGGTATTGGCTGAAGCGCTGCAACTCGACCAGTCGATAGGCCTGCCGCTGGGGCGCGCGCTGCCCGATCGGCAATCCCCCAGAGATGGGGAACACCTTGCCCCCCAGGTCAACGGGCATCACCCGAATGGCGGCCCCTGCCGCGTGCGCGACATCCCGCAGGCGCTGGTGGCCCAGATACGTCCAAGGGCTCTGAGGAGCAAAGTAATAATCAACGGTGCGTGGCATGGGGGAACTCCTCTCGTGCTATCTTGCAGAGCGTGGCATAACCCTGCACCCAGGCAGGATGGGCATCACGCGACACAACAACTCTAGCAGGAGACTGGTCATGAAACCCGTGTTACTTGTCACCGGCGCAAGCCGAGGCATTGGCGCTGCCACCGCGGTGCTGGCCGCACAACATGGTTGGCGCGTTGCTGTGAATTACAGCGCCCGCCGCGATGCCGCCGACGCCGTCGTCCAGACGATTGAGCAGGCGGGTGGCGAGGCCTTGGCGGTGCAGGCCGATGTGGCTGATGAAGGTCAGATCATGACCATGTTCAAACGCATCGACAGCCAATGGGGCCGGCTGGACGGGTTGGTGAACAACGCCGGCGTCATCGATCAAGTCTCTCGGGTGGACCAGATGACGGTGCAGCGCCTGGAGCGCATGATGCGCATCAACGTGATCGGCAGTTTCATCTGCGCCCGCGAGGCGGTGTTGCGCATGAGCACCCGCCACGGTGGCCCAGGCGGGGTGATCGTCAACCTCAGCAGCGCGGCGGCCCGTCTGGGCGCGCCGGGACAGTACGTGGACTACGCCGCCAGCAAGGGCGCCATCGATTCCTTCACCAAAGGGCTGTCACTGGAAGTGGCGGGCGAGGGCATTCGTGTCAATGGCGTCTGCCCCGGCATCATCGAAACCGACATCCACGCCAGCGGCGGCATCCCCGACCGTGCCCAGACGCTGGGTCCCGGCCTGCCGATGAAGCGCGCCGGCAGCGCCCTGGAGGTGGCCCAGGCCATCGTCTGGCTGCTGGGCCCGGAATCGAGCTACACCACCGGCACCACCCTTGATGTGACCGGAGGGCGTTGAGCTTTTCAACTACCTCCCCTGGCGTCCTTGGCCAGACCGATATTTTTAAACACCCCCTGCACTTCAGGAATTGACATGAGCATCCCATCCATCACCCACTTCATCCAGGGCCAGCGCCAGGCCGGCGCGTCCACCCGCCAGCAAGACGTTTTCAACCCCGCCACGGGCGCCGTCACCGGGCGGGTCCATTTGGCACAAGCCAGCGACGTGGACACCGCCGTGGCTGCCGCCCAGGCGGCTTTTCCGGCCTGGGCCGACACACCGCCCATTCGGCGTGCCCGCGTGCTGTTCAAGTTTCTGGAATTGATGAACGCACGGCGTGACGACCTGGCCCGCATCATCACCGCCGAGCACGGCAAGGTCTTCACCGATGCCCAGGGTGAAGTGACGCGAGGCATCGAGGTCCTCGAATTCTCTTGCGGCATTCCGCAATTGCTGAAAGGCGATTTCACCGACCAGGTGTCGACCGGTATCGACAACTGGACAATGCGCCAGCCTCTGGGCGTGGTCGCGGGCATCACACCCTTCAACTTCCCGGTGATGGTCCCGATGTGGATGTTCCCGGTGGCGCTGGCCTGTGGCAACACCTTTGTCCTCAAACCCAGTCCGATCGACCCCAGTGCCTCGCTCTTCATGGCCGACCTGCTGAAACAGGCTGGCCTGCCCGATGGCGTCTTCAACGTGGTGCAAGGCGACAAAGACGCAGTGGACGCGCTGATCGCACACCCGCAGGTGCAAGGCCTGAGCTTCGTGGGTTCGACCCCGATTGCCAACTATTTGTACGAGACCGGCGCCCGCCACGGCAAGCGTGTGCAAGCCCTGGGTGGGGCCAAGAACCACATGGTTGTCATGCCGGATGCCGACCTGGACCAGGCCGTCGATGCGCTGATTGGCAGCGCCTACGGCTCGGCCGGTGAGCGTTGCATGGCCATCAGTGTGGCGGTGCTGGTGGGCGATGTGGCCGACAAGATCATGCCCGCTCTGATCGAGCGCACCCGCGCGCTCAAGGTCAAGAACGGCACCCAGCTGGATGCCGAGATGGGCCCGATCGTCACCGCCGCCGCGCATCAGCGCATCAGCGGTTACATCGCCGTGGGCGAGCAAGAGGGCGCGCAATTGCTGGTCGATGGCCGCGGCTTCCAAGGCAGCCAGGCCGGCGCCGGATGCGAAAACGGTTTCTGGATGGGTGGCACGCTGTTCGATCATGTCCAACCCTCGATGCGGATTTACCGTGAGGAAATTTTTGGTCCGGTGCTCAGTTGCGTGCGCGTGCCCGACTTCGGCGCTGCGGTGAACCTGATCAATGCCCACGAGTTCGGCAACGGGGTGAGTTGCTTCACCCGAGACGGCAACATCGCCCGCGAATTTTCACGCCGCATTCAAGTGGGCATGGTGGGCATCAACGTGCCCATTCCCGTGCCCATGGCCTGGCACGGTTTCGGTGGCTGGAAGCGTTCGCTGTTTGGCGACATGCATGCCTACGGGGAGGAAGGGGTGCGTTTCTACACCCGCCAAAAGAGCATCATGCAGCGCTGGCCCGAGAGCATTGGCAAAGGTGCCGAGTTCGTCATGCCAACCTCGAAGTAAGCTTCCCGCCCCATCCTGCAACCGGTCAGCGCTGTCCAAGAAAACCTCCTGCCATGAGTGACACCGACTTCGATTTCATCATCATCGGCGCCGGTACCGCCGGTTGCCTGTTGGCCAATCGGTTGAGCGCCAACGCCAGCCACCGGGTGTTGCTGATCGAGGCTGGGCGCAAGGACGACTACCACTGGGTGCACATCCCTGTGGGATACCTGTACTGCATTGGCAACCCGCGCACCGACTGGCTGTATCAAACCCAGCCGGATGCCGGACTGAATGGCCGTCAGTTGCGCTATCCCCGCGGCAAGGTGCTGGGCGGCTGCTCCAGCATCAACGGCATGATCTACATGCGTGGTCAGTCCCGCGACTATGACCAGTGGGCCCAGTTGACCGGCGATGGCCGCTGGAGCTGGGACAACAGCCTGCCGTACTTCAAGCTGCACGAGGACCATTACCTGGGCGCCAATGCGCTGCATGGCGCTCGCGGCACACCCAGCGAGGTTTTGCAGCACGGTGATTCGACCTATCACCAGACCTTGCGCCACCGCCAGTCGGGTGGCGAGTGGCGGGTAGAAAAGCAGCGCTTGCGCTGGGACATCCTGGACGCGTTTTCACAAGCGGCCCAGCAAGCCGGCATCCCGGCCACCACCGACTTCAACCGTGGCACCAATGAAGGCGTGGGCTATTTCGAAGTCAACCAGCGAGAGGGCTGGCGCTGGAACACCGCCAAGGCGTTTCTGCGGCCCACCTGCTATGGCCGACCCAACTTCGAACTCTGGACCTCGGCGCAAGTGGCGCGGCTGAAGTTGGAGACATTGCCCAACGGAGAGCAGCGCTGCAGCGGTGTGGTGTGCTGGGACGGGCAACAGATGGTCACGGCACACGCACGGCACGCGGTGGTGCTGAGTGCCGGCAGCATCGGCTCGCCGCAAATCCTTGAGCTGTCCGGGATTGGCTCGGCCCCGGTCCTACAAGCCCAGGGCATCACGCCGGTGGTGGACTTGCCCGGTGTCGGGGGCAACCTGCAAGACCATTTGCAGATCCGCGCGGTCTTCAAAGTGAAAGGGGTACAGACCCTCAACACCCTGGCCAACAGTTGGTGGGGCAAGCTGCGCATCGGCATGGAGTACGTGTTCAAGCGCAGCGGGCCCATGAGCATGGCGCCCTCACAACTGGGGGCCTTCACCCGCAGCAGCCCGGACCAGGCCTGGCCCAACATTGAATACCACGTGCAGCCTTTGAGCCTGGACGCCTTTGGCGAACCTTTGCACCCGTTTCCGGCCTTCACAGCCAGTGTGTGCAACCTCAACCCCAGCAGTCGCGGCAGCGTTCACATCACCAGCGCCGATTTCCGCCAGGCCCCGGCGATCGCCCCGAATTACCTCAGCACGCCCGAGGACCGGCAGGTGGCGGCCGACTCGCTGCGTGTGACGCGCCGCATTGTTTCGCAGCCGGCGCTGGCACCGTTTCAGCCGCAAGAGTGGAAACCGGGCCCGCAGTACCAAAGCGACGAAGACCTGGCCCGCCTGGCGGGTGATATCGCGACCACCATCTTTCACCCCGTGGGGACCGCCCGCATGGGCCGGCTGGACGATGCCCAAGCGGTGGTGGACCCCGAGTTGCGGGTGCGCGATGGGCGTGGCGGCGTGATCCGTGGACTGCGGGTGGTTGACGCCAGCGTGATGCCCACCATCACCAGCGGCAACACCAACTCACCCACGCTGATGATTGCGGAACGGGCCGCCGAGTGGTTGGCACGCGAGGCCGAGCAGGCGGGATGAACAAATCTCAAAATGAGTCGAATAGGATTCATTTTTTGATTTTCAACAATAAATGAGTGGTTTGGTAATAGTTCAAGAGGCCTTCCTTCATGCAGTCACCGGGTAAGTCCTGAGCCTGGCGTCCAACCCGTCCCCTTACATTCGTTTCACTCGTGACAAGCCAAGGTTTGTTCATTCGAGGGTCTGAGGAGACGACACAATTTTTCAAATCAAGACGGCATCCCACGAGATGCCACTGACAAGGCACCCTGTTCGCTCGGTGCCTTTTTCTTTTTCCCCGCATGGGACAATCCCGCCATGGATGTGCTGATCGTTACGCTGGCCTCGGCCCTGGCCGGTTTTGTCGATTCGATCGTGGGCGGGGGCGGCCTGATTCTGGTGCCGGCCCTGTTTGCCACCTTTCCCAGCGCTCCCCCTGCTGCCATGTTGGGCACCAACAAGTCGGCCTCCCTGTGGGGGGCAGCGTTTGCCACCTGGCGCTATACCCGTCGCATCGAGGTGGCTTGGCGCTCACTGAGCGTGGCGGCCTTGTTCACCTTTGCCGGCGCATGCGCCGGCGCCTGGACCCTGACCCAAGTCTCACCTGTGCTGTTGCGCCGGGCCTTGCCCCTGGTGTTGTTGGCGGTGCTGATTTACACCTTGGTTCGCAAGGACCTGGGGCGCGAACACGCACCGCGCTGGCAGGGGGCACAGGAAACCCTGTTGCTGTCCGCCATGGGGGCGGTGGTGGGCTTTTACGATGGTTTCTTCGGGCCTGGCGCGGGCAGCTTCTTTGTCTTTTTCCTGGTGCGTGCCATGGGCTACGACTTCCTCCACGCCTCTGCGGGGGCCAAGCTGCTCAACACCGCCAGCAACGCAGCCGCCCTGTTGCTGCTCGGGCTGACGGGGCATGTCTGGTGGCACCTGGCCATCCCCCTGGCCCTGGCCAACATCGCCGGCAGCTGGCTGGGCACCCGCATGGCCTTGCGCCACGGCGCAGGATTTGTTCGGATTGTGTTTTTGCTGGTGGTCAGCGCCTTGATCCTGAAAACAGGGTTTGACGCTTTCTTGCGCTGACCTGGGCTCAGCGCGTGGCGGCCCGCTCCGGCAACGCCACCGATTGCGCCGGTCGAGAGACACCGATCGGTCGCGTGGCCTGGCCACGCTGAACCGCGGCAATGTCCTCTTCGGAGGGGTATTGGCCGGTGATCACATAGTCGAACACGCGGCGAGCTATCGGTGCCGCATTCTGGGCACCAAAACCGGCATTCTCCACCACCATGGCCAGCACCACCCGGGGCGCTTGTGCGGGCGCATAGGCCATGAAAAGGGCGTGATCACGCATGCGCTCATCGATGCGGGCAGCGTTGTATTTCTCGTTTTGTCGAACAGTGAATACCTGCGCCGTACCGGTCTTGCCGGCACTGGTGTAGGGTGCGCCAACAAAGCTGGACGCCGAGGTGCCTTCCAGGTTCACCCCCTCCAAGGCCCGCTGGATTTCTTGCACATGTTCCGGCTTGAGCGCCAGTTGCGCCACGGGTGCCGTGGCCACAGGCGTGCGCACCTTGCTGACCACATCAACCACTTCGCGCACCAAATGCGGCCGCATTTGCCGCCCCCCATTCACGAGTATGGCCGTGGCCTGTGCCAACTGAAGCATGGTGAAGTGGTTGTAGCCCTGTCCGATGCCCAGGGAAATGGTCTCTCCCGCATACCAGCGCTGCTGCTCGGGCTTGCGGTAAGTTGTTCGCTTCCAGTCGGTGGAAGGCAACACACCACGGGCTTCACCCAACAGGTCGATGCCTGTCAACTGGCCAAATCCGAAGGGTCGAAGTTGATCATGAATGAGGTCCACGCCCATGTCTCGGGCCAGCAAATAGTAGTAGGTGTCACACGACTCCACGATCGAGCGGTACATATCGACCATGCCGTGCCCGCCCTCTTTGTCGTCGCGGAATCGGTGGTTGCCGAACATGAAATACCCGGGGTCAGGAAACACCTGTTGGGCACTGCGCTTGCCGGTGTTCAGCGCGGCCAGCGCCATGAAGGGCTTGTAGGTGGAGCCGGGGGGGTAGGTGCCGCGCAAGGCCCGGTTCAACAAGGGTTTGTCCGGTGACTCGTTGAGCGCCTGCCAGTTGTCCTGATCAATGCCTTCCACGAAAAGATTGGGGTCGAAGGTGGGCTTGCTGACAAAGGCCAGCACCTCGCCGGTGTTGGGGTCGAGCGCCACCAAGGCCCCACGGCGCTGGCCGTATAAATCTTCGACCAGTTTTTGCAACCGGATATCGAGGGACAGCACGACCGTGTGTCCAGGCACCGCCGCCAGGCTGTTGAGGCGACGCACCGCTCGGCCGCCCGCCGAGGTCTCCATCTCATGCACCCCGGTGGTGCCATGCAGCTGCGACTCATAGCTCTGTTCGATGCCCAGCTTGCCGATGTAGTCGGTCCCCCGGTAGTTGCCCTCGTCATCGGTTTCTTCAAGCCGCTCTTTCTCGGCCTGATTGATGCGCCCGATGTAACCAATGACGTGACTGGCCAAGTCGCCCAGGGGGTAATTGCGAAACAAACGCGCCTTGATCTCGACACCTGGAAAGCGAAAGCGCTGAGCCGCAAAACGGGCAACCTCTTGTTCGGTGAGGCGGGTGCGCAGTGGCACCGATTCAAAGCTGCGCGACTCTTCGCGCAACTTCTTGAAGCGGCGCCGGTCACGCGGCTGCACCTCGACCACTTCGGCGAGTTGATCGATCACCTGTTCGATGGGCTCCACCAGTTTCGAGGGTGTGATCTCCAGGGTATAGGCCGAATAATTGCTGGCCAGCACGACTCCATGGCGGTCCAGGATGATGCCCCGGTTCGGGACAATCGGAACGATGGCGGTGCGGTTGCTTTCCGCTTGCTCATACAGATCGTCGTAGCGCCACCACTGCAAATAGGCCAAGCGCATCAGCAACAAGGTGAAGGCCACCAGAACGAGCACGGTCGCGGCCATCACACGACCGCGAAACCGGCTCAGGTCGGCTTCGACATCGCGCATCGCCTTCATAAGGGTCGATTCTCGTCGGGGTTGGGGGATCGCCGCTGCGGTGCCAGCAGCACAATGCTCACCAGCGGCCACAGCGCTGCCTCGAGTGCGGGCGCCAGCAACAAACTCCAGCCCGGGAAATTGGCCCCCGAGCCCAGTCGCAGCATCAGCGACAAGGCATGGCAGGCCACAAACAAGGGCAACACTTGCACCGCCTGAGATGGCACACTGAACCACAACAGCCGACGGTGAATCATGGTGGCCAAAAAGCCAAGCACGGTATAGGACAAAGCGTATTGACCCAGCAGGCCGGCCTGGTGAACATCCATGGCCAAGCCCAGAAAAAACGCCCAGCCAATGCCAACCCGCAAAGGCTGATGCACACACCAGAACACCAGCACCAGCGCCAGCACATCAGGGATCCAGGGTGATCGAGCGCCCCAGACCATGCCTTGAAACATGTTCAGCAGCAGCGCCAGCACCAGGCTGAAGATCACGAAGGAGGTTTTGGCTGGCAGCAGCAGTTGCTGGCCACGGGGCATGATCATCGCCGGCCCCCTTTGCGCACTGGCGCGGTCGCCCGCTCCATCTCGGGTTTGGGCGGCAGGTTTTGCCCAGCCGGCTCCAGTAGCAAGACATGGCGCGTGCCTTGAGAACGGGCCAGCGGTTCGGCCAGAATGCGGGCAAACATGGAGCCCGCGCGACGCTCGACGCGGGTCACACGCGCCACCCCCATGCCCGGCGGATAAACCCCGTCGATGCCACTGGTGGACAACAGGTCACCTTCTTCGACATCCGCATTGGTGGCCAGATAGCGCAGCTCCAGCATGGGAGCGCCCTGCGATTCACCATACACCACGCCACGTGCACCGGTACGCGTGTTCAGAACAGGAATCGACTGATCCCGGTCGGTCAGCAAGGTCACCTCGCTGAGCAAGGGGTACACCCGGGTGACTTGCCCCAGGACACCGCGTTCGTCAATGACCGGTGAGCTCAGGGTCACCCCTTGCGCACTGCCTTTGTCCAGAATCAGTTTTCGGGTGTAAGGGTCCGCGGCTTCATAGAGAACTTCGGCGGCCCGGCTGTTTGAGTGTTGACGCTCGCGCAGTTGCAGCAAATCGCGCAGTTGTTGATTTTCCAGGACCAGTTGCTCGACTTGCATGGCTCGCACCGTTTGCTGGCGCAACTCGGCCAAGGCCGCCTGTTCATTGCGCTGGGCCTGGTCTCGCAACTCCACCGAGTCGGCCAGCGCACCGCCCCAGACCACCGGACGCATGGCCAGCCACTGCACCGGGTACAACACCACCGAGAGGGCAGATCGCAAGGGTTGGGTAACGTGCCAGCGCACATCCGCCACCATGAGCAGCAAGCCCAGGGCGCCAAAAAAAATCAATTTGGTCAGCGCTGACGGCCCCTGTTTGAAAAACGGGGGAGGTGAGCGATCTAGGGTTCCCAGGGGCATGGTTGGCGAGACGGTTCAGAGTCGACGGTCAGACACAGGACGTCATGCAACAGCCACCGGCGTGCGGGGCCAGCCGCTTACTCGCTGGTGAAGATCGCGCCCAAGCGCTCCATGCGCTCCAGCGCCAAGCCACACCCGCGCACCACACAGGTGAGCGGGTCTTCCGCCACCAGCACCGGCAGGCCGGTCTCTTCGGCCAGCAAACGATCCAAGTCGCGCAACAAAGCGCCGCCACCGGTCAGCATCATGCCGCGCTCGGCAATGTCAGCGCCCAATTCGGGGGGGGTTTGTTCGAGGGCGTTTTTGACGGCCGACACGATGTTGTTGAGTGGGTCGGTGAGGGCCTCGAGAATCTCGTTGGACGAAATGGTGAAGGCACGCGGCACGCCCTCGGAGAGGTTGCGCCCTTTGACTTCCATTTCCTTGACCTCAGAGCCTGGGAAGGCCGAACCAATGCTTTTCTTGATCGCTTCGGCCGTGGGCTCACCAATCAACATGCCGTAGTTGCGGCGAATGTAGTTGATGATGGCTTCGTCAAACTTGTCACCCCCCACGCGCACGCTGCCCTTGTACACCATACCGCCCAGGGAAATCACGCCCACCTCGGTGGTACCACCACCGATGTCGACCACCATCGAGCCGCTGGCGTCACTGACAGGCAACCCGGCGCCAATGGCTGCGGCCATCGGCTCTTCGATCAAATAAACCTCGGACGCGCCAGCTCCCAAAGCCGACTCGCGAATGGCACGCCGCTCGACCTGGGTGGAGCCGCAGGGCACGCAGATGATGATGCGCGGACTGGGCTTGAGCATCGAGCGCGGATGCACCATTTTGATGAACTGCTTGAGCATTTGCTCGGTCACGGTGAAATCGGCAATCACACCGTCTTTCATCGGTCGGATGGCTTCGATGTTGCCGGGCACCTTGCCCAGCATGGCCTTGGCTTCGTGGCCCACGGCCTGGATGGTTTTCTTGCCCTGAGGACCACCCTCATGGCGAATCGAGACCACCGACGGCTCGTCCAGCATGATGCCCTTGTCGCGGACGTAGATCAGCGTATTGGCGGTGCCCAGGTCAATGGCCAGGTCGGTGGAAAAGTACCGACGGAAAGCTGCAAACATAAAGTCCTCTCAGGACCTCGCCACCTGTTGCAGCGCGGCCCGTCATCAATCGATCAATGGGCGTCGGAAGTGAAAATAGCGGCCCGACGGCCTCTAAAAGGCATGGCCCCAAAGCGGTAGGGCAAAGGCGAGATAATACCCGATCACCAGTCCTACCTGCCTCCCCGACCGGGGGAAATCCCTTGATGAGGGTTCGATTCACCATGTCTCTTCAATCCGACGATATCCGCCGCATCGCCTCCCTGGCGCGTCTGTCGCTCACACCTGAGCAAAGTGAGCGCATGCTTGGCCAGATCAATGGCTTCTTTGACCTGGTCGAGCAGATGCGGGCGGTCAACACCGACGGCATCGAGCCATTGGCACACCCGGTGGCAGCCATGCAGGACATCGCCTTGCGGCTGCGCCCCGATGTCGCCAGCGAACCCAACAACCGTGAAGCCAACCAGCGCAGCGCACCCGCCGTCGAGCGTGGCCTGTTCCTGGTGCCCAAGGTGATCGAGTAATACCGCCATGAGTGATTTGCATGACCTGAGCCTGGCCGAACTGGCCGCGCAATTGCGAAGCCGGCGCATCGGCGCGGTGGAAACTGCCCAACACTTTCTGCAACGGGCCGAGGGACACCTGGCCCAGAGCCGTGACAACGCGCACCACACGGGTGCGTTTCTGGCCATCGATCCCGAAGTCACCCTGGCCCAGGCGCGTGCCAGCGAAACCCGACTGGGCAACGGCCAGGCCGGGGCCCTGGAAGGGGCGCCCATCGCCCACAAGGACATTTTCGTCACGCGCGACTTTCCCACCACGGCCGGTTCGCGCATGCTGCAGGGGTATCGGTCCCCGTTCGATGCCACAGTGGTCTCGCGCTTAGCCCACGCCGGCATGGTGAGCCTGGGCAAGCTCAACTGCGACGAGTTCGCCATGGGCTCGGCCAACGAGAACTCCGCCTACGGCGTGTCGCGCAACCCCTGGGATCTGAGTCGGGTTCCGGGTGGCTCTTCGGGCGGCAGCGCGGCGGCCGTTGCGGCCGGTCTGACGCCCGCGGCGACCGGCACCGACACGGGGGGATCGATCCGCCAACCGGCCAGTTTTTGCGGCATCACCGGCATCAAGCCCACCTATGGTCGGGCGTCGCGTTACGGCATGATCGCCTACGCCTCCAGCCTGGACCAAGCCGGCCCGATGGCGCGCAGCGCTGAAGATTGCGCATTGCTGCTGTCGGCCTTGTGCGGGCCCGACCTGGACCGCGACTCCACTTCGCTGGACGTCCCGCCCGAGGACTATTCACGGCACTTGAACGACTCCATCCAGGGCCTGCGCATCGGTCTGCCCGAGGAGTTCTGGGGGCCGGGTCTGGCCCCTGACGTGCGCGCCGCCATCGAGCAGGCACTGGCCGTTCTGAAAGACCAGGGTGCCGTGGTGGTGCCGGTGCAACTCCCACGCACCGAGCTCTCGATCCCGGTCTACTACATCCTGGCGCCGGCCGAGGCCTCCAGCAACCTCAGCCGCTTTGACGGCGTGAAGTTCGGGCACCGCGCCGCCGATCCGGTCGATTTGCTGGACATGTACCGCCGCACCCGCAGCGAAGGCTTTGGTGAGGAGGTGCAGCGCCGCATCATGATCGGCACCTATGTGCTCTCACACGGCTACTACGACGCCTACTACCTGCAAGCGCAAAAAATCCGCCGCATGATTGCCGATGATTTCCAGCAAGCGTTCCGCCAGTGCGACGTGATCGTCGGTCCCGTGGCGCCCACCGTCGCCTGGGTGCTGGGCGAAAAGTCTGCCGACCCGTTGTCGAGCTACCTGGCCGACATCTACACCCTGCCGGCCTCGCTGGCGGGCTTGCCTGGCATGAGCATGCCCTGCGGCTTTGGCGCCCACGGCATGCCGGTGGGCTTGCAACTGATCGGCAACTATTTGCAAGAGTCGCGTTTGCTGAACCTGGCACATCAGTTCCAACGCCTGACCGACTGGCATCTGCGTCGCCCCTCGACGACGGCCGCCCAGTCTTCGAAGGAGGCTGCATGAGCACATCTCTCGTTCAGGGCTATGAGGTGGTCATCGGCTTTGAAACCCACGCCCAACTCTCCACCCAAAGCAAGATTTTCAGCCGCGCGCCTACCGCCTTTGGTGCCGAGCCCAACACACAGGCCTGCGCAGTGGATCTGGCCTTGCCGGGAACGCTGCCGGTGATGAACATCGGAGCCGTCGAGCGCGCCATCCGCTTTGGCCTGGCCGTGGGCGCCCATGTGGCCGAGCGCAGCATCTTCGCGCGCAAGAACTATTTCTACCCCGATCTGCCCAAGGGCTATCAGATCAGCCAGTATGAAATACCGGTGGTGCAAGGCGGCACGGTGCAGTTCTACCTGGGCGATGCGCTCAAGACCGTGCGGCTGGTTCGCGCCCATCTGGAAGAGGATGCCGGCAAATCGTTGCACGAGGACTTTATCGGCCAATCCGGCATCGACCTCAACCGCGCGGGCACACCCTTGCTGGAAATCGTTACCGAGCCGGACATCCGATCCAGCGAAGAGGCGGTGGCCTATGCCAAGGAGTTGCACAAAATCGTGACCTGGATCGGCATTTGCGATGGCAATATGCAAGAGGGTTCGTTCCGGTGTGACGCCAACGTGTCGGTGCGCAAACCCGGCCAGCCGCTGGGCACTCGCCGCGAGATCAAAAACCTCAACAGCTTCAAGTTCATGCAGCAGGCCATCGACTTTGAGGTGCGCTGGCAAATCGAGCAAATTGAAGATGGCCATGCCATCCAGCAAGCCACGGTGCTGTTCGACCCGGACACCGGCGAAACCCGTGCCATGCGCACCAAAGAGGATGCCGCCGATTACCGCTACTTCCCCGACCCCGATCTGCCCCCGCTGGTGATTGGGCGCGATTGGGTCGAACAGGTGCGCCAGGGCATGAGCGAATTGCCGCGCGTGATGGCCGCACGCTTTGTCGAGCAGTACGGACTGCCCGCGTATGACGCCACCACGCTGACCCAGAACCAGGCCATGGCCGCTTACTTTGAAGCCACCACCCAGGTGTGTAGGCAAGCCAAGCTGGCCAGCAACTGGATCATGGGCGAGGTGTCGCGTCGCCTCAATGCCGGGGAGATCGGGTTTGAGCAACTGCCGGTGAGCGCGGCACACTTGGGCGCGCTCATCATTCGCATCAGCGACGGCACGCTGTCCAACAACGCCGGCAAGCAGGTCTTTGATGCCCTGTGGAGTGGCGAAGCGGGCACGGGTGCATCGGCGCAAGACCAGGTTGATGCGGTCATCGAAGCCAAGGGCCTCAAGCAAATGAACGACAGCTCCGCGCTGGAAGCCATCGTCGATGAGGTGCTGGCCGCCAACGCCGACAACGTGGCGCAATACAAGGCGGGCAAAGACAAAGCCTTCAACGCACTGGTGGGCCAGGTGATGAAGGCCAGCCGGGGCAAGGCCAACCCACAGCAGGTCAATGCCGTGCTGAAGGCGCGGTTGGGCTGAGCGGCGCAGCACGGCATTCGTCCAGGGCTCCCATGAATTTGCGGGAATGGGGTCGACGAGCTGCGCTGGGGTGGTGGGACGCCTGTCGTCTGGCGACCCTGGTGGGCCTGGTACTCTGCCTGGCCTTGTCGCTGTTTCGGCTCTATCACCTCGCCACCTTCTGGCCTCATCCAGGGGACGAGCTTTGGTCAGAGCTTCCGCGTGCACTGCTGATGGGCCTGCGCTTCGATGCCAAAGCCGCTGCCGTGGCGGCCTTTGTGCTGTGGCCCCTGCTGTGTCTGCCCTTGGGGATTCGGCGCTGGGTGGTGACGCTCTGGGCCAGCCTGTTTGCGCTGTTGGCGGTCACCAATTACTTCTATTACCGCTTCTACAAGATCCCCATCGACAGCGTGATTTTCGGGCTGTTTGATGACGACACCACCTCGGTGCTGCTGACCATTCTGCGCGACTTTCCCCTGCTGCACATCGCGACTCTGCTGCTGGTCACAAGTGGGTTCATGGTGTGGTCGGCGCGCTGGCTGCTCCAGCGCTTGCCGCCCTCTCATGCAGGACGTCTGCACCCGGTGGCTGGCATCGGTCTGGCGCTGCTGAGCATGGTGGTGTGGGTGTTGGTGGGCAAAGGCACGCTCAAGGGCATGGCCTTGCAACTCGACAATGTGACCGCCACCAGCAAACCGTTTCTGAACCACGCCATCCCCAATGGCGTCATGTCCTTGTACTTCGCCTGGAACGCTTATAAGGATTCGGTCGATGTTGGCGAAGACCGCACGGGGCTGCGCGGGCAAGGCTTCGAGCATCCACCACAAGCCGTCCAGGCTTTGGGCGGACCCGCCTTGGACGATGAGGCTGCCATCGCCCAATGGTTACGACAAACCGGTGCTGGTCGGCCCACGGGCAAAAACCTGGTCTTCGTGCAAATGGAGTCGTGGAGTGCCGAGCCGCTTCGCTACCAGTCCGATGCGCTGGACGTGCAGGGCCGGCTCACCCAAAGCCTGCCCCAGGCCTGGCATTTCAGCAATTTCGATGCGGCGCACATCGGCACGCATCCGGCGCTGGAAGTGATTTTGTTTGGAACCCCCATCACGCCCATCACCACTGGCAAGTACCGCAGCGTGGTGCTGGACTGGAGTCTGGCCCATGTGTTTAAACGGGCCGGCTACGACACCTTGTTCGTGACCTCGGGCCACTCGGGCTGGCGCGAGCTCAATCGCGTGTTGCCCACCCAGGGATTTGATGAGGTGGTGGATGCCGCCGGCCTGCGCGCACGCTACCCCGGCGCGGGCAGCGGTCTGTGGGGGGTGTGGGATGAGTACCTGTTCAAGTACATCGAGGAACGGTTGCACGACCCCGCACAGCGTCGCCCCTTGTTTGTGTACGCCATGCCAACCACCAACCACCCGCCCTATGAGTTGCCCAGCGACTACCGTGCGCCCAACTACCGCATCGACGATTGGCCGGGGGAACGTTCGGACGATTCCTTGATTGCCAATCTGAAAACCTATCGCTATGCCAACGACCAGTTGGCCACTCTGATTCAGTCGGTCGAACGTGGCCCGGTGGGCTCACAGACCGTGATCGCCGCCACCGGTGACCACAATGTACGCACCATGGGTCTTTACGCCACGCCCGAACGGCGCCCGTTGCGCCATCGCGTGCCCTTCATGGTGTGGGGGGCGGGTGCCTTGGCTTGCCCCGACGCACAACAGGCGCCGGCCAGCCATCTCGACATGTTTCCAACGCTCTTTCCTCTGCTGGGGATTGAACACGGGTATTTGCGCACCGGGCGTAACCTGGCGGAGTGCAAACGTCCACCAGATTCTGCAACTGGCAACACCGAGCTCAGCTTGTCGGTGCTGGGGCAAGTCCGCACCCGGCAAGCCATCTGGGAAGCCGGTCGAGCGGCCAGTCTGGGCTGTGTACATGCCGATCGTCCTGCCACCGCGTCTGCGGCTAGTACAGTCTCTTCACCCTGCGACTGGTCGGACACGCTGGACAGCCAGGCCCGCGCGCGCCTGGGTTTGCTGGACTGGCACATGCGGCGTCATTTGAACCAGGCCATGCAGGCCGCGCCCACGCGCTGAACGATCGCTGCTGACGGCCCCGGGATCTGGGCTTTGAATGTCAGGACACGCCGTATCGGGTGCGATAGGCTTGAACCCGCGCCAGGTGCTGCTCCATATCGGTGCCCGAACGCTGCTGCAAATAAGCCAGCAAATCGTCCAGGGTGGCGATGGCACACACCTGCAAGCCCAGTTGTTGGCGCACATACTGGACGGCACTGTAAGGAACATCGACCACCGCATCGCCTTGTTTTTCGGTGGCCATCTCCTGACGGTCGAGAGCAATCGCCACCGCGTGCGGCGTGGCCCCGGCTTTGCGGATCAGGTCAATCGACTCCCGCACCGCTGTGCCGGCGCTCATGACGTCATCCACGATCAACACCCGTCCCTGCAAGGGCGCCCCCACCAACGAGCCCCCCTCACCATGGTCCTTGGCTTCTTTGCGGTTGTAGGCAAAAGGCACGTTGCGGCCCAGCCGGGCCAACTCGATGGCCACGGCTGCTCCAAGCGGAATGCCTTTGTAGGCCGGGCCAAAAATCATGTCGAACTCGATCCCGCTGGTCATCAGGCGCTGGGCATAACAGCTGGCCAATCGACCCAGCTTGGCGCCATCATCGAACAAACCGGCGTTGAAGAAGTAGGGCGACAGGCGTCCAGCCTTGGTTTTGAACTCGCCAAAACGCAGGACACTGCAATCGAGCGAGAATTGCACGAATTCCTGCGCCAGCGCGTCTTGCGCCTTAGAACCTTCTGCCATGGCCTCTTCCTTGTTCAAACTCACCAGTCTCAACCTCAATGGGATACGCTCTGCGGCCAACAAAGGCGTGAACGCCTGGATCGAACGCAGCGCTCCGGATTGTATTTGCGTGCAGGAGGTGAAAGCCCAGGCCGACGATGTGGCGGGCAAACTCGATGTGCTGGGCGGTTTGCCCGGGCGGTTCCACTTTGCAGAGAAAAAGGGCTACTCGGGCGTGGGCATTTACTCCCGGCATGAACCGAGCGATGTGATCGTGGGCTTTGGTTCGCCCGAGTTCGACGCCGAAGGCCGTTACATCGAATTGCGATTTGACAGCGCCAAACGCAAGCGTTCCCTCATCAGCTGTTACTTTCCCAGCGGCTCCTCCGGTCCCGAGCGACAAGAAGCCAAATTCCGTTTTCTCGCGTTGATGGAGCCCCACTTGGCGGGGCTGATGGCCGAGCGCGAATTCATTTTGTGCGGCGACGTCAACATCGCCCATCAGGAAATCGATCTCAAGAACTGGCGCAGCAACCAGAAGAACAGCGGCTTCTTACCCGAAGAGCGCGCCTGGATGACGAAGATGCTGAATGAGGTCGGCCTGGTCGATGTCTATCGCCAGCTGCAACCCGAGGCCACCGACAGTTGTTACACCTGGTGGAGCAATCGAGGGCAAGCGTATGCCAAGAACGTGGGGTGGCGGCTGGATTACCACCTGGCCACGCCGGCATTGGCCAAGACCGCGCGGCGTGAAGAGATTTACAAGGACGAGAAGTTTTCAGACCACGCGCCGATCACGATCGGCTACGACCTGGCGTGGTGAACCGCCAGCGGATCCATCGGGGAGAACCGCGGTGACCTCGATCTCGACCTGTGCGCGATCTTCCACCAGACTGACGACCTGCACCGCCGTCATTGCCGGGAAATGGCGACCCATGACCTCGCGATACGCCGCACCGATGTCGCGCAAACGCGCCACATAGGCTTTCTTGTCCACCAGGTACCAGGTCATGCGAACCACGTGCTCGGGACCACCGCCCGCCGCACGGACCACGTCGACACAATTCTGTAAAGCCTGGCGGACCTGATCCACCAGGTCATCGCTTTCAAATTCACACTGGGCGTTCCAGCCAATCTGCCCACCGACAAACAGATGGCGGCCCTGGGCGGCAATGCCATTGGCATAGCCTTTCGGAGGGGCCCAGCCCTCGGGTTGGATGACGGTATGGCTCATGGCAGTGTGTGAAGTTGAAGTCGAAAGCGGGGATAAAGAGAGGAGATCGACATGTCAGGGCGTCTTGAGCAGGTCTCGTCCAACGATGAGTTTTTGCACCTCGGTCGCCCCTTCGTAAATGCGCAAGGCGCGGATTTCGCGGTAGAGCGATTCGACGATGTTGCCCCGCTGCACGCCCTGGCCTCCTTGCAACTGCACCGCCGCATCAATGATGCGTTGTGCGTTTTCGGTGGCGGTCATTTTGGCCATGGCCGCTTCGCGTGTGGTGGGTCGCTGCAGCACGTCACGCTGCCAGGCGGCTCGCACCGTGAGCAATGCCGCCGCTTCGAGCTCGGTGGCCATGTCGCCCAGCCGGGCCTGCGTGAGTTGGAAATCGGCCAGGTGATGGCCGAACATGGGGCGTGTGCGCGCATGCTGTACAGACTCGTGCAAGGCGCGTCGCGCAAAGCCCAGCGCCGCCGCCCCCACGGAGGCGCGAAAAATATCCAAGGTGCGCATGGCGATTTTGAAACCTTCACCGGGCGCTCCCAGTCGCTGACTCACCGGCACCTTCATGTCTTCGAAGCGCAGTCGGGCCAAGGGGTGCGGCGCCATCACCTCCAGCCGCTCCACCACTTCAAAGCCCGGCAAATCCGGCGTGATGACAAACGCTGAAATGCCCCGTGCGCCCGGGGCTTCTCCTGTGCGCGCGAACAAACAATAGACATCGGCGATGCCACCGTTGGAGATCCAGGTTTTTTCGCCGTTGATGACGTAATGATCACCCTCCAGACGGGCTTGGCATTGCATGGCGCCCACGTCCGATCCGGCCAGCGGCTCGGTCAAAGCGAAGGCCGAGATCCACTCGCCACGGGCCACCCGGGGCAGGATGCGCTGGCGCAATTCATCCGAGCCGGCCAGGGTGATGGCGCCGGTACCCAGCCCCTGCATGGCAAACGCAAAATCGGCCAGGCCATCGTGGTAGGCCAAGATTTCACGGGCCAGACACAGGGAGCGCGAATCCAGCGCGGGCAAGGCGCCGCCGTAGGCCTGCGGGACACAGTAACGCAAAAACCCGGCGTGGCCGAGCGCCTGCACCAGCGCACGACAGGCATGGTCGGTGTCATCGTGGTCAACCGCCGGCATGGCCGCCGCCCAGTCCCAAAGCGACTGGGCCAGTGCACGGTGGGCCGGCTCGTAAAAGGGCAGATCGAGATGGGCCTGCAAGGGCATGGGGGTCATGTCGGGTCCTTCTTGCTCGTCACGCAGGTGCAGTTCAATTGCCCTGGAATTGCGGTTTTTGCTTGGCGGCAAAAGCCTCGAATGCACGACGAAAATCTTCGGTCATCATGCAGATGGCCTGGGCCTGCGCCTCGGACTCGATCATTTCCTCAATGCCCATGGCCCACTCCTGATTGATCATGGTCTTGGTCATGGTGTGGGCAAACCAGGGTCCATCGGCCAGCGACTGCGCCAGGGTTTGCGCTTGCGTCAGCAAAGTGTCGGGCGCGTGCAAGGCATTGAAGAAGCCCCATTGCTGGCCTTCTTCGGCACTCATGACGCGGCCCGTCATCAGCAACTCGTTGGCACGGCCTTGACCGATCATGCGTGGCAGCAAGCCGCAGGCGCCCATGTCGGCGCCCGCCAGCCCCACGCGGGTGAAGAGAAACGCGGTCTTGGCGGCGGCCGTGCCCAGACGGAAATCGCTGGCCAGCGCCACCATGGCGCCCGCGCCGGCACAAATGCCATCGATGGCGGCGATGATGGGCTGCGGCGCGCGTCGCATGGCCTTGACCAGGTCGCCCGTCATGCGGGTGAAGGCGAGCAGATCGGGCATGCTCATGCGGGTGAGTGGCTCAATGATCTCGAACACATCGCCACCCGAGCAAAAGTTGCCCCCCTCGCCGGCGATCACCACCGCACGCACATCGCTGGCATAGCTCAGGTCGCGAAACAAATCGCGCAGCTCGGCATACGACTGAAAGGTGAGTGGGTTTTTCTTGTCCGGACGGTTGAGGGTGATGGTGGCCACGCGCCCATCTTCGCTGCATGACCAGTGAAAGTGACCGGCGGCATAGTCCTTGAAAGGGCGGCGCTGTTCGCGCATGGAAAGTTCAGACATGAGAGGTTCCTTGGCAAGGTTTTCGACGTCAGGCGTTCAGCGCCAATTGGCCGGCGCGCTCCAGGTTGCGTTCGAGTTGCAGCTTGCCGCCCACATAAGGCCGCGGCCAGGGGATGTCGGCAAAGCCCTGTTCAGCCGCCGCATGCAAGGTCCAGGCCGGGTCGGCCAGGTGCGGTCGTGCCAGAGCGCACAAATCGGCGCGGCCAGCCGCAATGATGGTGTTGACGTGGTCGGCTTCAAAGATGTTGCCGACCGCGATGGTGGGCACATGCACCTCGTTGCGGATCTGGTCCGAGAAAGGCACCTGGAACATGCGCCCATACACCGGCTTTTCTTCCTTGCTGACCTGTCCACTCGAGACATGCACGATGTCGGCGCCAGCGTCCTTGAACAGGGCAGCCACCACGCTCGCCTCGTCGGGGGTCATGCCACCGGGCACCCAGTCGTGCGCGGACAAGCGCACCGACATCGGCTTGTCCGCGGGCCATACGGCACGCATCGCCTGGAACACTTCGAGGGGATACCGACAGCGCGCTTCGGTGGAGCCACCGTATTCATCCTTTCGGTGGTTGGTGAGGGGTGAGATGAAGGTCGACATCAAATACCCATGCGCGGCGTGGAATTCGATCATGTCAAAGCCTGCCGCTTGCGCGCGCCGGGTCGCGTCCACAAATGCTTGTTTGACGTCATCCATGTCGGCACGCGTCATTTCTCGCGGCACCTGCGAGACGCCGGGCATCAAAGGCAGGGCGGACGGCGCGATCAAGGGCCAGTTGCCGTCGTCCAGGGGTTGGTCGATGCCGTCCCAGGACAGTCGGGTGGATCCTTTGCGACCGGCGTGACCGATCTGTAGCGCCATCTTGGCCGGGCTGTTGGCGTGGGCAAAGTCGACGATGCGTTTCCAGCCCTGAACCTGCTCCTCATTCCAAATGCCGGCACACCCCGGGGTGATGCGCGCCTGCGGTGAGACACACGTCATCTCGGTCATCACCAAGCCCGCACCACCCAAGGCGCGCGCGGTGTAGTGCTGGAAATGAAAATCGTTGGGCACACCGTCCTGCGCGGAATAGGTGCACATGGGGGAGACGACCACCCGGTTGCCCAGCGTCATGCCGCGCAGGGTGAACGGGGTGAACATGGGTGGCACGGCCCGGTCAGGCAAGCCGCAGCGGCGGGCCCACCAGCGGTCCATGTCTTCGATGTACTGAGGATCGCGCAGTTTCTGATTGGCGTGGCCCACGCGTTGACTGCCGGTCAGCAAGGAGAAGGCGAATTGCTCGGGCTCCAGATGCACATAGCGATCGATGTTCTCGAACCAGGTCATGCGGTTGCGGGCGGCGCTTTGCAATTTGAGCGCCTCAATTTCACGCTCGGCTTGATACCGCGCCAGCCGCTCAGGCACGGTGCCCTCGCTGCTGTTGAGCACCTTGACCAGCGAAATCGCATCTTCCATCGCCAGCTTGGTGCCCGAACCGATCGCGAAGTGAGCGGTGTGCGCGGCGTCTCCCAACAACACAATGTTGTCCTTGTACCAGCGCTCGCACAACACACGGTTGAACTTGATCCAGACGGCGGAACCGCGCAAATGCCGGGCATTGGAGATGAGCGGATGACCGTCAAGCAAGTCGCCGAACAGGTTCTCGCAAAACGCGATCGACTCGGACACTTCGAACTTGTCCAGGCCGGCGCGCTGCCAGGTGCTTTCTGGCGTCTCGACGATGAAGGTGGACATTTCATCGTTGAAGCGATAGGCATGCAGGTTGAACCAGCCCCAGGGGGTTTCCTTGAAGGCAAAGGTGAAGGCGTCCAGTTTCTTGCGCGTGCCCAGCCAGATGAAGCGGCATTTGCGGGTGTCGATGCGCGGATTGAAGTGCGCCTCATGGCGGCTGCGGGTGACCGAGTTGACGCCATCCGCGCCAATCACCAGGTCGTAGTCACGGGCGTAGTCGTCCGGGCTCTTGATGTCCTGCTCGAAAACCAGTTGGACCCCCAGCTCGGTGGCTCGGCGCTGGAAGATCTCCAACAGTTTCAGGCGGGCAATGCCACAAAACCCGTGACCGCCCGAGCGGATCAGTCGCCCCTTGAAATGGATGTCGATATCGTCCCAATGATGGAAATTGGACTCGATGGCTTGCACCACCTCGGGGTCGGCAGCCCGAAAACCATCCATGGTCTGGTCAGAAAACACCACGCCCCAACCAAAGGTGTTGTCGGCCGTGTTGCGCTCGATCACGGTGATCTCGTGCGCGGGGTTGGCCTTTTTCATCAGGATGGCGAAATACAGGCCGGCTGGCCCGCCGCCCAGACACACGATACGCATGGTGGTCCTTCCGTGGGATTCGGTAGGGTTGAAAACAACGATTGACGCGCCCTGCCCCCGTTGCCATTCACCCCCGAGCGGCGACGAAAAAGCAGAACCTGATTTTTAGTTTATGTCGGAATGGTTTATTTGTAAACCATTTTCCATCCAAGTCGGTGTTTGAGGTCGTTTTGCGCCTCAGTTCGCCCCGGGGCCCCGCGCCCCACCGGCGCTGAGCTGTGATTTCAATTGGCCGAGCAGGGCCCACAACTGGGTCATTTCCTGCTCCTCCAAGCCTTGGAAAAGCTCCGTCACCCATTGCTCATGCTCGCGCGCCATGACCTGGAACTGCGCCCGCCCTTGCGCCGTGAGGGTGACGTAATAAGCGCGTCGGTCGCGGGGATCGTCCCGGCGCTCGATCAGCCCCTCCTGCGCCAACCGGTCCACCAGGCCCGTGACATTGCCACCCGTGACCATGAGCAGGCGTGAGAGTTCACGCATCTTGAGGCCTTGGGGATGTCGCTCCAATTGCGCCATCAGATCGAAGCGCGGCAGGGTGGTGTCAAACCCCTGGCGCAACCGATGACGCAGACGCGTCTCGATGTGGTTGTGGCAAGACAGCAGGCGCAACCAGGTGCGCAAGGCGACCGGATTCACGGATGAGCCTGAGGGGTGGACGGGCGGCGCGGCGTCAGTCCGTGATTTGGAGGAGTCCTGGGGGATTTGGCTCATGGATGTCGGGGGATTCTAGCCATCCGCTCTGGTATCTGAGGCACACAGAGGGCGGTGTGTCCGTCGGCATTCCAAGAAAGTTCCGAACTATGATCACCGGTCACCACCATCGTTCACAAGAGCCAGGCATCCCCAATGCTGCACTACGAAACCGTTCCCGTTACCCCGTTCCAGCAGAACTGCTCCATCGTCTGGTGCGACGTCACCCGCCAAGCCGCCATCATTGACCCCGGTGGTGACCTGGAGGTGCTGCTCGCGGCGGTGCAGCGGCTGGGCGTCACCCTGGAGCAGATCTGGGTCACCCATGGCCATATCGACCATGCTGGCGCAACCGCAGAGCTGGCCGAACGGCTGGGCCTGCCGATCGTGGGGCCGCACCCCGGCGACCAGTTCTGGATCGACGGCTTGACCCAGGCCGCCGCCATGTATGGCTTTCCGCCGGCCAAACCGTTCACCCCCACCCGCTGGCTGCATGATGGCGACACCGTCAGCCTGGGCGAACACACCCTGCAGGTGCGTCATTGCCCCGGCCACACGCCCGGGCATGTGGTGTTTTATTCCCCCGAGATCCGGCGAGCCTTTGTGGGCGATGTGCTGTTTGCCGGCAGCATTGGCCGTACCGACTTTCCCCAGGGCAACCACGACGCATTGATCGCCAGCATCACCCAGCGTTTGTGGCCCATGGGGGACGACACCGTGTTCATCCCAGGTCACGGGCCGGAAAGCACCTTTGGGCGCGAGCGGCGCACCAACCCCTACGTGGGCGGGACTTGACGCGTCCCCGCCCAAACAGAGTCAGTTTTTGACGCGCTCGAACAGCGGCAAGACCTTGGGCAAATTGGCTTCGATCTCGTGGATGCGGGTGCTGCCCGAAGGGTGGGTGCTGAGCCACTGAGGTGGGGCGTTTTTGTTGGCAGCGCTCATTTTTTGCCACAAAGTGACGCCAGCACGCGGGTCATAGCCGGCGCGGGCGGCCAGTTCCATGCCCACCAAATCGGCCTCGGTTTCATCTTCACGGCTGAACTTCAAGGTCAGCAGGTTGGCCCCCTCGCGCGCCACGAAGTCGGTCACCCTGGGGTCGATGCCAAAAATCCCGGCGACCACCGCCCCCCCCAAACGCGACAGACCCTGGGTGGCGGCCGTCTTGCCCATGCGCTCCCGGGCGTGTTCACGCAGGGCATGTGCCACCTCGTGCCCCATCACCATCGCCACCTCGTCGTCGGTCAATTCCAGCTGCTTCAAGATGCCGTGAAAGAAAGCGATCTTGCCCCCCGGCATGCAAAAGGCGTTGATCTGACTGGAGCCGATCAGGTTGACCTCCCACTTCCATTCGCGGGCGCGGGGGTTCCACTCGTAGCTGTGGGGAATGATTCGGCGGGCGATCTCGCGCAGCCGGATGACCTGGGGATGGTTGTCCGGACCCAGCGCATTCTTGCTGGAGGCCTGCTGCAGCATTTGGCGGTATTGCTGCTGGGCCGAGTTCTCGACTTCAGCGGCAGGCACGAGTTTGGAGAAGGCCGATTCCTTGCCCACGTCCACACCCTCACGGGCCCAGGCCCCGGGGCCCCACAGGCCCAGGCCGGCCGCGCACCAGGCGCAACGATGAAGAAAGCGGCGTTTACTCAAAGGGGTATCGGTCATAGACGTCAAAATGGAGGCCATGAACGATACCTCAAGTCACGGGCCAGCCGCCAGCCACGCTTCTGAGCAACGCCGGAGCTGGCGCGAAGCCCTGCGGGTTTACCGCTCGGGCGCAGCCCTGCGCATGCTGGCCCTGGGGTTTTCGGCGGGGCTGCCGCTGCTGTTGGTCTTGGGCACCTTGAGCTTTCGCCTGCGTGAGGCCGGCATCGAGCGGGCCACCATTGGCTTTCTGAGCTGGGTGGGCCTGGCCTATGCCTTCAAATGGATGTGGGCGCCCCTGGTGGACCGCTTGCCCCTGCCGGGTCTGACACGGTGGCTGGGGCGTCGCCGCAGCTGGTTGCTGGTGTCGCAGCTGGCCGTCATCACCGGCTTGCTGGGCATGGGTTGGTGCGATCCGCAACAGGCCTTGCAGCCGCTGGTGTTGTGGGCCGTGCTGGTGGCCGTGGGTTCGGCCACGCAAGACATCGCCCTGGACGCTTTTCGCATCGAATCTGCTGGGGTAGATGAGCAGGCGGCCCTGGCGGCCAGCTACCAAACGGGCTACCGACTGGCCATGATCTGGGCCGGAGCCGGCGCCTTGTGGCTGGCTGCACGGGCCGAGGCCCTGGACACCACGGGTTATCAGCAGGCTGCCTGGCAAATGGCCTACCTGGTCATGGCCGCTTCGATGACGGTCGGTCTGCTCACGGTGCTGTTGTCCCCCGAACCTGCGATGAGCGAATTGCCCCCGGCACGCAACCTGCGCGAATGGCTACGAACCGCGCTGATCGACCCCTTTGCCGATTTCATCGGCCGCTACCGTTGGCAAGCCGTGCTCATCCTGGGGCTGATCGCGATCTACCGGGTGAGCGACGTGGTCATGGGCATCATGGCCAATCCGTTTTATGTGGACATGGGTTACAGCAAGGACGAGGTCGCCGCGATCAGCAAGGTGTTCGGTGTTTTGATGACCCTGCTGGGCGCCTTCGTGGGGGGGGTGTTGTCCATGCGCCTGGGCGTCATGCGGGTGCTGATGCTGGGGGCGGTGCTGAGCGCGGGCAGCAACCTGCTGTTTGCCTGGCTGGGCACACGCGGCCATGATTTGCAAGCGCTGGTCTGGGTGATTTCCGCCGACAACCTGGCAGGCGGCATCGCCTCGTCGGCCTTCATTGCCTATTTGTCGGGGCTGACCCAGGTGCGCTACTCGGCCACGCAATACGCCTTGTTCAGCTCGATGATGCTGTTGCTGCCCAAGTGGCTGGCCGGGTTTTCTGGCGTGGTGGTCGACAGTTACGGTTATTCGAGCTTTTTCATCGGCACCGCCTTGCTGGGCCTGCCGGTGCTGATCATGGTGGCGTTGGCGTCGCGGGTGCGCTGAGCGCCTCTCGCAACACACTTTTTTGCACCTTGCCCAAGGCCGTCTTGGGCAGTTGCAACACCCGCACCACCCGGCGCGGGTGTTTGTAACGCGCCAGCCGGGCACGCACCTGGCTCAACAAGTCTTCGTCCGTCGCCTGCGCCTGCGGATGCAACACCACGGCCGCAACCACGCTCTCCCCCCAACGCTCATCGGGCAAGCCCAGGACCGCGCACTCGGCCACCGCCGGATGCTGCGCCAGCAAGCCCTCGATTTCCGCCGGGTAGATGTTCTCGCCGCCCGAAATGATCATGTCCTTGCAGCGGCCCACGATGGTCCAGCTGCCATCCGGGTCCACCCGTGCCACGTCTCCACTGTGAAACCAGCCCTCCTCATCCAGCGCCGGCAGATCCGGCCAGTAATGCTGCACCAACGCTGGGCCACGTAGCCAGACCTCGCCCGTGTCCGCCTGAGCAGTTGTCCCTTCGAGGGGCCCCAGGCGAGCCTCCACGCCGGGTGCCGGCCAGCCACAAGAGCCGCGCAGGGCCAAGGCGGGATCCGACTTGAAGGCGATGGAGAACGGTCCGGTTTCGGTGGCACCGTACACATTGCCCAAGGGCACGCCACGCGCCAAAAAACCCTCGACCAGGTGCAAGGGCAAGGTGCTGGAACCGGCCGAGACGCTACGCAGCGAACTCAGATCGGTCTGCGCCCAACGCGGGTGTTCCAGCAGGGCTTTCATCACGGCCGGCACCACCACGGTGTATCCAATGCGGTGCTGTTCCAGCGCTCGCAAGGTGTCTTCGGGTTCGAAACGCGCTTGCACCACGACCTGCGCGCCCACCCACAAGGCCGGCAAGGTCTGGATGCACAGCCCCCCGACATGGAACAGCGGCAACATGGTCAACACCCGGTCTTGCGCGCTCAGGCCCAGCACCCGGCTGGCCGCCTGCATGTTGGCGATCAAGTTGGCCTGGGTGTGCACGGCAGCCCGCGGTCGGCCGGTGGTTCCCGAGGTGTACACCAGCAAGACCGGGCGAGGATCGGCCGGTGCCGGCGACTCCTCCGGGTTTGGCTCTTTCCAGGTCGTCCAGGCGTTGGCCGGTGCCCACTCAACAGGACCTTCCTCCACCAAAGCGGCCAGCGTCTGCACCTGCAGGTTGTGGCGCAGCGCCAGTGCCTGCGCGGCCTCGGCCCAGGACGCATCGTGCAGCAGACAACGCGGCGTGCAATCTTGCATCAGCTGGTCCCACTCGGCGGCGGCCAAACGGTGGTTGAGCGGGGCCAGGATGGCGCCCATTCGTGCCAGCGCCAGTAGCAGCACCAACATGTCCATGTGGTTGAAGCTCAAGCAGGCCACCCGGTCACCCGGGCTGACGCCCCAAGCTTGCAAGTGTTCAACCGCCCGCTCGATGCGTCGCGCCAGCGCCCCATAGTCCAACGTCAGCTCGCCCTGGGACAGGGCCGGCCGCTCGGGCTGCCAGCGGGCGTGGCGCAACACCATCGCGTCCAGACGCAGGGGGGACGGCGGCGCCAGATCAGGCGCGAGGGAATGAGGGGGCATGGGCATGTCCGGCATTGTCACGCAGTCGCCCACCGGCTGTGAGATTTGCAATTCTTTACCGCTCAAGCCCTACACTCCCGCCATGGATTCATTGCTCATCATCGAAGACGACCATCGCCTGGCGCAGATGTTGACCGACTATTTGACCCAGTCAGGGTTTTCCGTCCAGCGCGCGGCCAACGGTCATGAAGGCCTGCGTCAATTGCAAGACCACCCCGAGATCCAACTGATCATTCTGGACCTGATGTTGCCCGACCTGGACGGGCTGGAGGTCTGCCGCCGGATCCGACTACAGCCGGAGCCGCAAGGAAACATCCCCGTGCTGATGCTGACCGCCAAAGGAGACCCGATGGACCGGGTGACGGGGCTCGAACTCGGTGCCGACGACTACCTGCCCAAGCCCTTTGAGCCGCGGGAATTGCTGGCTCGCATCCGCGCCGTGCTGCGCCGTCACGCCAGCACGGCCACTCGCATGGCCACACCTCTGTTGCGCTTTGGCTCGCTGGCCATTGACCGCGATGCCCGCAGCGTGACGGTGGAGGGGCAGCCGTGCGACCTCACCTCTTACCAGTTCGATTTGTTGACGGTGCTGGCTGAACGTGCCGGTCGCGTGCTCTCGCGCGAGCAGATCATGGAGGCGGTTCGGGGGCGCGAACTCGAGGCCTATGACCGCTCGATCGATGTCCACATGGGGCGCATCCGGGCGGCAATCGAACACGACGTGAAAGACCCCAAGCGCATCTTGACGGTGCGCGGAGTCGGCTATGTCTTTGCCAAACAGCAAGACTGAGCCGGCCCTCTCTGAACCCGTGATGGGCCAGCGGTGAATCAGCACCGGGGCCTTGGAAGGAACGCACATGCTCAACACCCTTGGCTCGCGACTGTATGCGCGCTTGTGGCTGGCCACGGTGTTGACCGTGGCTCTTTTTACCTTGCTGGCAAGCTGGATGGTTCGTCTGACCACCGAGCCCCCGTTGCGGGAGGTGGTCGTTCGCAGCCCGGCCGGCGAAATCGTGGGTCAGGGCATGGCCCGCATACGCCCACCCGACGGCCTGCCCGAGGAACGCAGACCGCTTCCGCCCCCTGGCATGGAAAACATGCCCTATGGGAAGTTTGGGCCCGGACCCGAATTTTTGGTGCAACTCTACGACGGTCACTTGCTGCATGTACACCTGCCCCGCGAGCCCCGCAGCTTCTGGACCCGACCACCCAATGGCTTCATCTGGTCCTTGTCGCTGGTGGGCTTGGCCATGGCTTTGGCCACCTACCCGATCGTTCGACGTCTGACCCGCCGTCTGGAAGAGTTGCAACGAGGCGTCCAGGCCTGGGGCAGCGGGAACCTGTCCCTGCGGGTGGCCGAGCGGGGGCATGATGAAGTGGCCTTTTTGGCCAAGCAGTTCAACCAGACCGCCAGCCAGATCGAGTCGCTGGTGCAGGCGCACAAATCCTTGCTCGCCAATGCGTCTCACGAATTGCGCACGCCGCTCACACGCATCCGCATGGGGCTGGAACTGATGGGAGAACAGCCCACGGCAGCGGTGCGGGCCGAGCTGGTGCACAACATTGCCGAGGTTGATCAGCTCATCGACGAGATCCTGCTGGCCAGCCGACTGGACTCGCCGGAAGCCGAACTGGGCAGCGTGGAGTGGGTGGATGTGGCCGGACTGGCTGTTGAGGCGTGCGCACGGGCGCAGGCCGAGCTGGTCATGCATCGACCCGCCGCAGAATTGGTCGTGCCCGGCATTCCCCGCCTGTTACAACGGCTGTTGCGCAACCTGCTGGACAACGCGCGACGTCACGCCGGTGAGGTCGGGCTGCTGGTCGAACTCGACCGACCCACGCCAGACAGGCTGGTGATACGGGTGAACGACCGCGGGCCGGGTGTTCCTACCGCTTACCTGGAGCAGGTGTTCGCGCCCTTTTTCCGTCTGCCCGGTGCCGTGGATGGCGGGGTTGGGCTGGGTTTGGCGCTGGTACGTTCAATCACCCAGCGGCATGGAGGGCGAGTCTGGTGTGAGCACCGCCAGGGAGGTGGCGCTTGCTTCGTGGTGGAGTTGCCCACGGTCAGTTCGATGACCATGCCGACCTGAGGCACAGCCCTCCAACTCCCGCCTGCCAAGGGCTCAGGGCTGGACGGGGTCCGCCGACAACGCCTGAAGCACGCGTTCGGGGCTGAGGTCTTGCAAACAGCGCAGATGCCCCAAAGGACACTCGCGCTTGAAGCAAGGGGCGCAGTCAAGCGGCGGCTGATAGGCCGGGTCTCGCTTGAGCCACAAAACCTGCGCACGCGGGCTCAGGGGTGGCGTGTGTTCCGGGCTGGAGGAGCCGAAGATCGCCACCTGCGGGACATCCAATGCAGCGGCCACGTGCATCAAACCCGAATCGTTGCTGACCACCTGACGGGCGCTGGCGATCAGGGCAAACGCCTCTTCCAGGGTGGTCTGTCCGGCCAGGTTCAGCACACGCCCGCGCTTGGATGATCCAACCGTTTGCACGATTTGCTGGCACAAGTCGCGCTCTTTACCCGACCCCAGCAACACCACATCGGCGTCGATTTGGCTGGCCAGGGCAGCAAAATGAGACACAGGCCAACGCTTGGCCGGGCCGTATTCGGCCCCGGGCGCCATGACGACGTGGCCCTTGGCACGCAGCCCCTGCGCAGACAGCACCGCCTGCTGCTGCGCATCGGCCACCCCCAAACGCGGCCGCAGGACCTCCTCGTATAGAGGTGAGGCTTGCAGGGGCCACCAGGAAGGGCCCTCCTGCCCGGCCAGCGCGGCGTAAAAAGCGACCATGGGCGGGCGATGGCTGCGGGAAGGGTTGGGCAGGTGATGGGTCAACAAGCCACGCCGCCACTCGCCCAGATAACCGATGCGCTGTGGCACGCCCGCGAACCAGGGCAGCAAGGCGCTTTTGAGGGAATTGGGGCACACATAGGCGCGATCGAAACGGCCTTGCCAGGCTTGACCCAGGGCCCGCCGCTCGGCCCATTGGAGGGCGCCATGGCGAAATGGCAATTCAAGCACCGCTTGCACACCGGCCATGGCCCGGTACACCGGGGCCACCCAGGGCAAGGCGGCCACCGTGACCTGCTCGCCACGGGAGGACAAACGCTGCACCAGGGGTTGCGTCATCACGGCGTCGCCAATCCATTGCGGCGCAATGATCAGCGAGCGTGGGCCCGCCAAGGATGCGGGAGTGCGGGTCACGCTCAGTGCGCGGCCACCTTCTCGCCGGCTAGAAGTCGGTACACGGTGCCGCAGTAAGGACAGCGGGCTTCACCCGTTTTGGCGACATCCAGGAAGACCTTGGGATGGCTGTTCCACAAGGCCATCTTGGCCTGCGGGTTGGGGCAGAACGTCCCCCCATGCCCGTTGAGGTCTTGTGCGCGCAATTCGACTGTTTGAGTCATGGCACGCTCCTGTCAGACCTTGGTGAGCCAATGGGCGTACTTGGGATTGCGGCCATTGACGATGTCGAAAAAGGCGTTCTGGATTTTCTCGGTGATCGGGCCACGGGAGCCGATGCCGATTTCAATGCGGTCGAGTTCACGGATCGGGGTGACTTCGGCCGCCGTGCCGGTGAAGAAGGCTTCGTCGGCAATGTAGACCTCGTCGCGGGTGATGCGCTTTTGAACGATTTCCAGGCCGAGGTCCTTGGCAATGTGAAACACGGTGTTGCGGGTGATGCCGTTGAGCGCACCGGCCGACAAGTCGGGGGTGTAGATCACGCCACCTTTGACGATGAAGATGTTCTCACCCGCACCTTCAGAGACAAAACCGCTGGCGTCGAGCAGCAAGGCCTCGTCATAGCCCTCGTCGGTGGCCTCCATGTTGGCCAGGATGGAGTTGCTGTAGTTGCTGACCGCTTTGGCCTGCGTCATGGTGATGTTGACGTGGTGGCGCGTGAAGCTGGAGGTCTTGACGCGAATACCCCGCTTCAAGCCCTCTTCACCCAGGTAAGCGCCCCAGGCCCAGGCCGCCACCATGGCGTGAATGGTGTTGCCCTTGGGAGATACACCCAGTTTTTGCGAGCCGATCCAGATCAGCGGGCGCAGGTAACAGCTCTCCAGCTGGTTTTCACGCACCACTTGTATTTGGGCTTCGCTAAATTGTTCCTGGCTGAATGGAATTTTCATGCGCAAGATCTTTGCGCTGTTGTACAAGCGCTCGGTGTGCTCTTGCAAACGGAAGATGGCGGTGCCGTTGACGGTGTTGTAAGCGCGAACCCCCTCGAACGCACCACAGCCGTAGTGCAGGGTGTGGGTCAGCACGTGGATCTTGGCATCGCGCCAGTCGACCATCTGGCCATCCATCCAGATCTTGCCGTCACGATCGGCCATAGACGGGGTCGCTGCGCTCATGGGAATCCTTTCAGAACTTACAAGGGAAATCGGTTGTAGGGAGATCGATTTTACGACCCAGTGGGGGCGTCCTCGTCACCGGGGGGACGGACCAGGGTCCATTCGGTCAGGCGGCCGTTCACAAAATGGCAGGTGACCACCGACTGAGAGGCGTCGGTCCAGGTGTAGATCTCCGGCTCTTCGTCGGGTGCGGAAACGCGTTGTCCCAGGCTCTTGGTCAGCGCCACCACATGCATCAGGTTGACCCCAGGACGCAATTTGGCGTTGAGCATGACCGCACTGCCCACGAAACCGATCGGCCGGTTGGCCGCCCTTTTCAGCACGTGCACCATGCGGTTGAAGTGCAGCAAGGCCCACATGACCAGGGCCGAAACGCCGAAGGCCACACCCGCCCAACCATAGGCCTGATACGCCCCGACCAGGCCCAGCAGGGCGGCCACGGGCACCATCCATTTCAAAGCTTTCATGGGCGTGATTGTCGCCCAGGCCAGGACCCTTGAGCCGACCAGGGGTTCCTGTGGGCCCGGATCGGCTGCGTTAGCCCAGCTCGCGCACGCTGGCCATGGCCTCGTCAATGCGCTCGACCGGCAGTACCGTCAAACCTTCGATGGGCTTTTTGGGCATATTGGCCTTGGGCACCAAGGCCACCGAGAAGCCCAGCTTGGCCGCTTCACGCAAGCGCTCCTGGCCACGCGGGGCCGGACGTACCTCACCGGCCAGGCCGACTTCGCCAAACGCAATGAAGCCACGCGGCAAGGGACGGGCGCGCAAGCTGCTTTGAATGGCCAGCAACACCGCCAAGTCGGCGGCGGGTTCGGTGATGCGCACGCCGCCGACCGCATTGACGAACACATCCTGGTCCATGCAGGCCACACCGGCATGGCGGTGCAACACCGCCAGCAACATGGCCAGTCGGTCGCGCTCCAGCCCCACGGACAGCCGTCGCGGACTGGGACCCCCACTGTCGACCAGGGCCTGGATTTCCACCAGCAAGGGGCGCGTGCCCTCCAGGGTCACCAGCACGCAACTGCCGGGAACCGGCTCAGCATGCTGGCTGAGAAAAATGGCGCTGGGGTTGCTGACGCCGCGCAGGCCTTTTTCCGTCATGGCAAACACGCCAATTTCATTGACCGCGCCAAAGCGGTTCTTGATGGCTCGGACCAGGCGGTAACTGGAGTGGGTATCGCCCTCGAAATACAGCACGGTATCGACCATGTGCTCCAGCACACGCGGGCCCGCCAGGGCGCCCTCTTTCGTGACATGCCCGACCAGCACCACGGCCACACCGCTGGCCTTGGCCATGCGCGTGAGATGGGCCGCACACTCCCGCACCTGCGCCACCGAGCCTGGGGCACTGGTGAGTTGCTCGGAATACACAGTTTGAATGGAGTCGATGACCACCACCGCCGGATGCAGTTTGTCCACCGTGCTGAGAATCTGTTCCAGCTGGGTTTCGGCCAACACCTGGACCTGGCTACCCATCAGGCCCAGGCGCTGAGAACGCAAGGCCACCTGGGCACACGACTCCTCGCCGGTGACATACAACGTGGACTGGCCGCTGCGCTGCAAACCGTCCAGCGCCTGCAACAACAAGGTGGATTTGCCAATGCCCGGGTCACCACCGATCAGCACCACCGCCCCGGCCACCATACCGCCCCCCAACACACGATCGAGCTCTTCCTGACCGGTGGGGGTGCGGGCCACATCGGCCGCCTCGATATCGGCCAGGACCGCGACCGCCGAGCTGGGGGCCAGGCCAGCCATGGCGCTGAAGCGGTGTTTGGCCGCCCCGGGCGCCGCGACGGTGGACTCGACCAGGGTGTTCCATTCGCCGCAATGCGGGCAACGCCCCAGCCAGCGTGGAGTGCTGCCGCCACAAGCGGTGCAAGAAAAGAGGGTTTTGTCCTTGGCCATGGCTCATGATACTGGATATAACCCCAGTTACAGGCGGCGGCTGGGCAAAACGCCTATTGACATTCATTTAACAAGTTAAATAATTCGCCATGGTCTCCCCTTTTGCCCACCGCAACCTGCCCCGTCTGCTGCTGCAAGCGCGCGAGGCCGTGATGGCGCACACCCGCCCCTGCCTGCGTCAGCAAGCCCTGAGCGACCAGCAATGGCGCGTGCTGCGTGTGCTGGGTGAGGACCATGGTCAAGGCGGTCAAGGTGTCGAGACTGGACGCATTGCCCGGGAGGCATTTCTCCTCGGCCCCAGCCTGACGGGCGTGCTGGCGCGGATGGAGCGCGACGGGCTCATCACGCGGGAGCGTGATCCCCAGGACCAGCGGCGCAGCGTGGTGCGCCCCACCGAGCAGGGCTTGCGACTGGTCGACACCTTGTCGCGCTCCATCGAATCACACTATGTCTGGCTGGAGCAGTCGCTGGGCAAAGACAAACTCGGCCAGCTCTACGGTTTGCTGGACGAGTTGATCCGTCTGGAAGGGCCTGCGTTGCCTGACCCGCCCCAGCCGGTCCCCCATCGCCAACCCTCGGCCCCGGCCGATGCCCTTTCGAATCAACCCACCACCCGTATCTCCGCATGAACATCGACCACCTCATCAACGGCCAGCGCGTGGCCGCGCAGGACTACTTCGACAACATCAATCCGGCGACCCAGGACGTCATCGGTCAGGTGGCTCGCGGGGGCACCGAGGACGTGCAAGCCGCCGTGGCGGCCGCCAAGGCGGCCTTCCCCGGCTGGGCCGGCACCCCGGCGGTTGAGCGGGCGCGCATCATCCGCCGCTTGGGCGACCTGATTGCCAAGCACGTGCCCGAGATCGCGCAGATGGAGACCAACGACTGCGGGCAGGTCATCGCGCAAACCGGCAAGCAACTGGTGCCGCGTGCGGCTGACAATTTCTATTACTTTGCCGAAATGTGCACCCGAGTGGACGGGCACACCTACCCGACACCCACGCACCTCAACTACACCCTCTTTCACCCGGTGGGCGTGTGCGCTCTCATCAGTCCCTGGAACGTGCCTTTCATGACCGCCACCTGGAAAGTGGCCCCTTGTCTGGCCTTCGGCAACACAGCGGTGCTGAAAATGAGCGAGCTTTCGCCCATGACGGCGTCTCGACTGGGCGATTTGGCGCTGGAAGCGGGCGTGCCTGCCGGGGTTCTCAACCTGGTGCAAGGCTATGGGCGTGAAGCCGGCGAGCCGCTGGTGGCGCACCCGGACGTGCGGGCCATTTCTTTCACCGGGTCAACCGCCACGGGCGACCGCATCGTGCGCAGCGCGGGCCTGAAGAAATTCAGCATGGAGCTGGGTGGCAAGTCGCCTTTCGTCATTTTCGAAGACGCCGATCTCGAGCGCGCCCTGGATGCCGCGGTGTTCATGATCTTCTCCAACAACGGCGAGCGCTGCACGGCGGGCAGCCGTATTCTGGTGCAGCAGTCCATTTACAACGACTTTGTCGAGAAGTTCTCCGCTCGGGCCAAGCGCATCACGGTGGGAGACCCGCTGGATGAAAAAACCATTGTGGGCCCCATGATCAGCCCAACCCATCTGGCCAAGGTGCGCAGCTACATCGAACTCGGCCCCAAAGAGGGCGCGACGATGCTGTGCGGTGGCCTGGATCGTCCCACGTATGCCGCCGAGTTGCCCGAGCGGGTGCGCCGGGGCAACTATGTATGGCCAACGGTGTTCGCCGATGTCGACAACCGCATGCGCATTGCGCAAGAAGAAATTTTTGGTCCGGTCGCCTGCCTGATTCCGTTTCGTGACGAGGCGCATGCCATCGAACTGGCCAACGACATCGCCTACGGCTTGTCCAGTTACGTCTGGACCGAGAACCTGGGTCGTGCCCACCGGGTGGCGGCGGCCGTCGAAGCTGGCATGTGTTTCGTCAACAGTCAGAACGTGCGCGACTTGCGCCAGCCATTCGGCGGCACCAAGGCCAGCGGAACCGGTCGCGAGGGTGGCACCTGGAGTTACGAGGTGTTCTGCGAGCCCAAGAACGTGGCCGTGTCGCTGGGTGGCCACCACATTCCACATTGGGGGGTCTGACCATGGGCACACTGGCTTTGGTGGCCAAGATCACCCACGTCCCCAGCATGTACCTGAGCGAGCTCGATGGCCCGCGCAAGGGGACGCGGGAAGATGCGATCGAGGGCCACCGCGAAATCAGTCGGCGCTGCCGCGCCATGGGGGTGGACACACTGGTGGTCTTTGACACGCACTGGCTGGTCAACGCCAACTACCACATCAACTGCGCTCCCCATTTCAAGGGCACCTACACCAGCAACGAGTTGCCGCACTTCATCAGCAACATGGGGTTTGAGTCACCGGGCAATCCGGCACTGGGGCAACTGCTGGCACAGGTGTGCAACGAGCACGGGGTTGAGACGCTGGCCCATGACGCCACCACGCTGGCCCCGGAATACGGCACGCTGGTTCCCCTGCGCTACATGAACACCGATCAGCATTTCAAAGTGGTGTCGGTCTCGGCCATGTGCATGGCCCACTACCTCAACGACAGCGTGCGCCTGGGCTGGGCCATGCGTCGGGCCATCGAAGAGCATTACGACGGCACGGTGGCGTTTTTGGCCAGCGGCTCGCTGTCGCACCGCTTTGCCCAGAACGGCCTGGCCCCCGAGTACGCGTTCAAAATCTGGAGCCCGTTTCTCGAACGGCTGGACCACAGCGTGATCGACCTGTGGAAAAACGGGGAATGGGACACCTTTTGCCAGATGCTGCCCGAGTACGCCAGCAAAGGACACGGAGAAGGCTTCATGCACGACACCGCGATGATGCTAGGAGCACTGGGCTGGTCAGGCTACACCGGGCAAGCGGAGATCATCACCCCCTACTTCGGGGCTTCCGGCACCGGACAGCTCAATGCCGTGTTTCCGGTGACGCCGCAGGATGGCGCTTGTATTCCAGCCGCCCAGGCCAGTGCCGCGGTGGCCTACCAGGCCTTTGGGCGCCTGTGACCCTGATGGCCGCACCTGTCTTACGATTCGTTTAACCTTTCCGCACGTTCATGCCACATCTTGTCCTGCTCTACACCCCGGCGCTGGCGCAGCGCGCCGACTTCGACCGGCTGTGCCGAGATCTGGCCGACTGCATGCTGGCGCAGCGCGATGAACAGGACAAACCGGTGTTCCCCAAGGGTGGCACGCGGGTGCTGGCTTATCCTGCGGCACATCATGCGGTGGGCGACGGGCATCCACCGCCCGGGCGCGACTACCAATTCCTGTACCTGAACCTGCGCATGGCCACAGGCCGCAGCGAGGCCGTCAAAAAAAGGGCTGGCGATGCGCTGATGGACGTGTTGCACCGGCATTTCGACGCTTGTATGGCCCGCGACCTGATTGGCATCACCCTGCAAATCGACGAAAGCCCGCCGGCCTATGATGGCCGCATCAGCAGTCTGCACCCTTTCTTCAACCCCAGCTGAGGTCCACGCGAGCGCGGACACACATCCCTCTTTTTCCCTCTTCGAGTCATTCATGCACAACCCCATCAACCCCTTCAAACGCGCGCTCCTGCAAAAACAGCTGCAAATCGGCCTGTGGCTGGGCCTGGCCAGCGCCTACACCACCGAGATCTGTGCCGGCGCCGGTTTCGACTGGGTGCTGATCGATGGCGAGCATTCGCCCAACGACATCAACTCCATCCTGGCGCAATTGCAAGTGGTGGCGGGTTATCCGAACACGCATGCCGTGGCGCGCGTGCCAGTGGGGCACGGCCATGTCGGCGTGACGCTCATCAAGCAATACCTGGACCTGGGGGTGCAGTCCCTGCTGGTGCCGATGGTGGACACCGCTGAACAGGCGCGCGCCGTGGTGGAGGCCACCCGCTACCCGCCACAAGGCATTCGCGGCATGGGCGGTGCACGGGCCTCGCGCTGGGGACGCATCACGCAATATGGTCGTGAAGCGAACGATCAAATCTGCGTGCTGGTTCAGGTGGAAACACAAACCGCGCTGGACAACATCGAAGCCATTGCCGCCGTTGAAGGGGTGGACGGCATCTTCATCGGGCCGGCCGATCTGTCGGCCTCGCTGGGCTATATCGGTCAGCAGAACCACCCGGTCGTGCGAGCCGCGATCGAGGATGCCATCCAGCGGATCCTCAAGGCGGGCAAGGCGCCTGGCTTCCTGACGCCGGACGAAACCTTGTCGCGTCACTACATCGAGCAAGGTGGGGTCTTCATGGCCGTGGGCCTGGACGGCAACCTGCTGGCGCGTCACACCGCCGCGCTGGCCGCTCGCTTCAAGAACCCAGAAGGTGCGGCCTCGACCTGAACCAGAGCACGAGGACCTCAAGCGGTCCCGTGTCGTTCATTCGCATTCCTCATCGCTTTGGAGACCGCCATGCATCTGAGTGATCCCGTTTCCCGCCAAGCCCAGTTCCACCCCGACGAATGGGCCGCACGCGTCGAGCTGGCCGCTTGCTACCGGGTGTTCGCCCACCTGGGCTGGACCGAGATGATCTACAACCACATCACGGTGCGCGTACCCACCAGCGTGAGTGGCGGTGACAAACATTTTTTGATCAACCCATTCGGGCTGCACTACAGCGAGGTCACCGCCAGCAACCTGGTGAAAATCGATTTGAAGGGACGCGTACTGGATGGATCGCCCCACCCCATCAATCCGGCCGGCTTTGTGGTGCACAGCACCTTGCACGACGGCATCGAAGACGCCCACTGCGTGATGCACACCCACACCACCGCCGGGGTGGCGGTGGCATGTTTGCAGGGAGGGTTGCAACAGACCAATTTCTACAGTGCCCAGTTGCACGACATGGTGGCGTATCACGACTTCGAAGGCATCACGATTCATGCCGACGAGGGACCCCGCGTGCTCCAAAGCATCGGTCGTCGGCCAGCGGTGATCCTGCGCAACCACGGGCTGCTGTCCTGGGGCCAAACCCTGCCCCAGACCTTCGTCATCTTGTGGACCTTGCAGCGCGCCTGCGAAATCCAGATGGCCACCCTCAGCATGGGCGCTCCGATCCCGGTGTCCGAAGCCATCGCCGCCCGGTGCACACGTGACGCCCTGCAGTTCAACCCGCACCACGGCGCGGGTCGTGATGTGTTTGACGCTCTGGTGCGCCAAGTCGATCGCGTTGACAGCAGCTATCGGTTTTGACCCCCATGCGCTTTGCCAGGAGACCTGAATGAAGATATGTATCGTTGGCGCTGGCGCGATCGGCGGCTGGATCGGGATGTTGCTGGGTCAGGCCGCCGATGTGGAACTGAGCGCCGTGGCACGGGGGGGGACTTTGCAAGCCTTGCGCGAACAGGGCTTGCAACTCACCGATACCAATGGCACCCGACGCTTGTCCTTGCAGGCCCAAGAAGACCCGGCGCGCCTGGGCCCGCAAGACTTGGTGGTGATTGCCGTCAAAGCACCCGCCCTGGCCGAGGTTGCTCGTCACATCGGTCCGCTGCTCGGTCCCGACACCGTGGTCATGACCGCCATGAACGGCGTGCCCTGGTGGTTTCTGCAAGGCCGCCCGGGTGCCTGGGCCGACCGCCCCCTGCGCAGCGTCGACCCCCAGGGTGAGATTGCGCGAGGCATTCCGGCCCGCCATGTGATCGGCTGCGTGGTCCACTCCAGCTGTGCGCTGCTGGCCCCGGGCCATGTCAAACACCATTTCGGCAACGGGCTCATCGTGGGCGAACCCAGCGGCCAGCACACCCCGCGACTGCAGGCCCTGGTGGACCGATTGACGCAGGCCGGCTTCCAGACCACCTTGTCCAACCACATCCAGAAAGACACCTGGTACAAGCTGTGGGGCAACATGACGGTCAATCCGGTGAGTGCCATGACCGGCGCCACCACCGACCTGATCCTGGACGACCCGCTGGTGCGCCAGTTCATCTCCCGGGTGATGCTGGAAGCCAAGGCGATCGGCGCACAACTGGGCATTGACATCGACCAGAGCCCGGAGGACCGCCACGCCGTCACCCGCAAACTGGGTGCGTTCAAATCCTCCATGCTGCAAGATGCCGAGGCCGGGCGCGCGGTTGAACTGGACGCGCTGGTCGGCGCGGTGCTTGAACTGGGCGAGTTGACCGGTATCGAGACCCCCTTCACCCAGGCCCTGATGGGCCTGTCCCGACTGCATTCACGCGTCCACGGCTTGTATCCCCCCGCCGCTGCGTTAGCATGAACCCATGAACCCGCCTGCCCGCGCGATCAGCCTCACCGCTTTTCTCACCCTCTTGCTGATCGCCATGATGATGGGGGCGAACCATGTCGCGGCCCGCATCGCCTTTGCCAGCGGACTGGATGTCGCCACCGCCGTGGCCTCACGCAGCCTGATCACAGCCAGCGTGGTGGGGTTTCTGCTGCTGTGGCAACGGGTTTCGGTGACGCTCACTGCGCAGCACCGCCGCGCCCTGCCGCTGATCGGGCTGATGATTGGCTTGCAAAGCCAATGCCTGTATTCATCCGTGGCCCGTCTGCCGGTGGCGCTGGCTTTGTTGGCGTTCAACACCTACCCGCTTTGGACAGCTCTGTGGGACCGGGTGTTTTATCGCAGACCACCCCAGCGCAGCCTGGTGCTGGCGATGCCGGCGATCTTGATCGGGTTGGCGTTGGCGCTGGACATCGCGGGCGCGTCCTCCGGCCTGGGCTCGGCCGCTCAATGGGACCGGATCGGCACCGGGGTGGCGTTTGCCCTGGCCGCAGCGGCCCTGTTCGGCGGTGCGCTGGTGGTGACCCAACACGAGACGCCCGGCCTGGACGGCCGCGTGCGCACTTTTTCCAGCATGACCTTGGCCGGTGTGATGGCCCTGGTGGTGGTGGGCACGCAAGGCGGCCCGCACTGGCCGCAGTCTGTTCCCGGGTGGTGGGGCTTGGCTTTGCTGACTTTTTTGTATGGCACCGCCTTCACCATCATGTTCACGGTGCTGCCTCGCCTGGGGGTGGCAGGCAACTCGGCCATCATGAATGTGGAGCCGGTGTTTGCGTTGGTGCTGGCCTGGCTGATTCTGGATCAGTCCGTGGCCCCCCTGCAGTTGGCGGGAGCAGCGTTGGTGGTGGGGGCCGTGGTGTGGTTGGGCCTGCGCAAATCCTGATCGATCAATCGACCGTCACCGGCACCCGTTGCGCCAAGGCGCACATCAATTCGTAACCGATCGTGCCAGCCGCCAGGGCGGGCTCGTCAATAGACAGCGTTGCGCCGCAGGAGGACTGCCCCCACAAGGTAACTTCGGCATCTCTCGGCAAGGCCTGTGCCTCTGGCATCCAGGTGCTCAGGTCCACGGTCAGCATGTCCATGCTGACGCGTCCCACCAGCGGCACACGTCGACCCTGCACCAGCACCGGGGTGCCGGTGGGGGCGCTGCGCGGGTAGCCATCGGCATAGCCGCAAGCCACCACCCCCAAGGTCATCGGCGCGGATGCGGTGAAACTGGATCCGTAGCCCACGGTGTCACCCGGCTGCAGGTGTTGTACCGCGATCAAACGGCTGCGCAGGCTCATGGCCGGGCGCAAACCCCAATCCTTGGCTTGATGCAAAGGGTGGTCGGGGGAGCTTCCGTACAGCGTGATCCCGGGCCGGATCCAGTCGGCTGTGACGCCTGCCTGCAAGGCATGTCGCAATATCGCAGCGCTGTTCGAAAGCGAGCGCTCACCTGGAAGGTCGGCGCTGGCCCGGGCAAAGCACGCCACCTGATGCGCAATGCCCCGCTCGCCATCGGCATCGCTGAAATGGGTTATCAGGGAAATTTCATCCACCTGGGGCAACGCGTCCAGCCTGGCCCAGGCGGAACGAAACTGCGTCGGCGTGAACCCCAGGCGATTCATGCCGCTGTTCATCTTCAAAAACACCCGGTGCGGCTGCTGGGTTTTGTGGCGGCTCAACCAGTCGATCTGGGCCTCGCAGTGCACGGTGTGCCACAGGTTCAGGCGCGAACACAGCTCCAGGTCGCGCGGTTCAAATGCCCCTTCCAGCAGCAGGATGGGCCCCCGCCAGCCCAGTGCCCGGACTCGCTGGGCTTCAGCCAGATCGAGCAGGGCAAACCCGTCGGCACCACGCAAGGCCTCGAAAACCCGCTCGATGCCATGGCCATAAGCATTGGCTTTGACCACCGCCCAGACCCGGGCATCCGGGGCAGCGGCACGGACTTGCGCCAGATTGTGTTGCAGTGCAGCGGTATGAATGATGGCCTGGATCGGACGGGGCATGGGCTTTATTGTGGCAGGCGCGTGATATAACCCGACGTCGCAATGCTTTACCCTTCTTCACCGACATCCGTTCGGCCAACCATTTCCAGATGAAGCGCGGTTTTTACACCATCATGTCGGCGCAGTTTTTCAGCTCGCTGGCTGACAACGCCCTGTTCGTGGCCGCCGTGGAGTTGCTCAAAAGTGATGGCAGCCCCGAATGGCAGCGTGCCGCCCTGGTGCCCATGTTTGCCCTGTTCTATGTGGTGCTGGCCCCCTTTGTCGGCGCCTTTGCAGACTCTCGCCCCAAGGGACAGGTGATGTTCATCAGCAACGCCATCAAGGTAGTGGGGTGCCTGCTCATGCTGTTTGGCACCCATCCGCTGCTGGCGTATGCCCTGGTGGGCCTGGGGGCCGCCGCTTACTCGCCAGCTAAATACGGCATCCTCACCGAGCTGCTGCCAGCGTCGCAACTGGTCAAGGCCAACGGCTGGATCGAGGGCCTGACCATTGCATCCATCATCCTGGGGGTGCTGGTTGGGGGTCAATTGGTGGGGCCATCGCTGTCGGGATGGCTGCTCAGCTTCGATCTTCCACTCATCACCACCCCCATCGACACGCCCCCCGAAGCCGCCATCTTGCTGCTGGTTGCGGTGTACGCCATCGCCGCCTGGTTCAATACCCGCATTCCGGACACCGGAGTCGAGATGCTGCCCATGCGGGTGGTCCCCGAACACTCCCTGGTTCGCAACCTGTTTGATCTGGTGCCAGACTTCTGGCACTGCAACGTGCGCCTGTGGCAAGACAAGCTGGGGCAAATTTCGCTCGCCACCACCACCTTGTTCTGGGGCGTGAGCGGCAATTTGCGCTACATCGTGCTGGCCTGGAGCGCTGCCGCCCTGGGCTACGGCACCTCGCAAGCCTCATCGCTGGTGGGGGTGGTGGCCATTGGCACCGCTGTGGGCGCGGTGGCCGCTTCGTTGCGCATGAAGCTCGAGCACGCCACCCGGGTCATGCCGCTGGGTATTGGCATGGGCCTGTTGGTGCTGGCCATGAATTTCATTGACAACGTCTGGGTGGCCGCACCCTTCCTGGTGATGCTGGGTGGGCTGGGTGGTTTTCTGGTGGTCCCCATGAATGCACTCTTGCAACACCGGGGGCACAACCTGATGGGCGCGGGTCGCTCGATAGCCGTGCAAAACTTCAACGAACAAGCCTGCATCCTCTGTCTCGGCGGGTTTTACACCCTCTCCACCAGCATCGGTTTGAGTGCATTTGGCGCCATCTCCTCTTTTGGGATTTTGGTGGCGGTGATGATGTGGATGATCCAGCGCTGGCACCAGAGCAACAAGGTTGCGCACCGCGAAGAGTTGGAACGTCTGTTGCAGATTGCCCGCAACGACAGTCTGCACGGCTGAGCGACTTATCACCCGCTGTCAGGAGGCTTTCATGTCCAGCTTGAACGATTTCACCGTCACCCGCATTGACGGCACCGAATGGCCGCTGTCCTCGCTACAAGGCCGGGTGCTGCTGATCGTCAACACCGCCAGCGCCTGTGGATTCACACCCCAATTCGCCGGCCTGGAGCAATTGCACCAAACCTACGCGGCACGCGGTCTGACGGTGCTGGGTTTCCCCTGCAACCAGTTTGGCGCCCAAGACCCCGGCAGCAACGAGAGCATCGCCCAATTTTGCTCGACCCGTTTTGGCGTGAGCTTTCCCATGATGGCCAAGATCGAGGTCAACGGTGACAACGCCCATCCGCTGTACCGCTGGCTCAAGCACGAAGCCCCCGGCCTGTTGGGCAGCGAGGCGATCAAGTGGAACTTCACCAAGTTCTTGGTTGGCAAAGATGGCCGGGTGCTCAAACGTTATGCGTCGATGGATGCGCCGGACAAATTGGTCGCAGACATCGAAGCCGCTTTGGCGGCTTGATTCGCGTCTTTGACGATCCGCAACGATCCTGCCGTGCACCCAGCGGTTTTCAGCGGGGAGCGGCGGCCAACGCCTCATCCAGCACTTCGACCCAATGCCTGACAGGCACGTCGGTGCCGCTTTGCAAATGGGTGATGCAACCAACGTTGGCGCTCAGAATGGCTTGGGGCTGCAGCGCATCCAGATGACCGAGTTTGCGGTCGCGCAAGGTGATGCTGATGTCTGGGTTGAGCACGCTGTAGGTGCCCGCCGAGCCGCAGCACAGGTGGGCTTCGGTGTTGGCCACTTGAACGGCAAAGCCCAAATCGGCCAAGTGTTTTTCTACGCCTCCTTTGAGCTGCTGGCCGTGTTGCAAGGTGCAAGGCGGGTGGAAGGCCTGCAGGCCTGCGTCGGTCACGACCGCGGCGTTGAGCTTGGGTTTGAGCACAGGCACCAGGGCCGGCAATAACTCGCTCAGGTCTTTGGTCAGTTCGCTGATGCGCTGGGCTTTGGCGGCGTAAGCGGGATCGTCTTTGAGGACGTGGCCGTAGTCTTTCACCATCACGCCGCAGCCCGAGGCGTTCATCACGATGGCTTCAACGCCTTGTTGCACAAAAGGCCACCAGGCATCAATGTTGCGGCGCATGTGGGCCTTGCCGCCCTCTTGGTCGTTCAAGTGGAATTTCACTGCACCGCAGCAACCTGCTTCGGGGGCGACGAGGGTTTGAATGCCCGCGGCATCCAACACACGCGCAGTGGCGGTGTTGATGTTGGGCAGCATGGCCGGCTGCACGCAGCCGGCGAGCATCAACACTTGGCGGGCATGGGTTTGGGTGGGCCACACGACGCCGTTGCGTGCCGCCGTTTGCGGCGCAAGCACTTTGGCTTTGAGCTTGGCGGGCAAGAGGCCGCGCACGGCTTGGCCGAGTTTCATCGCCGGGGCAAACACGGGTGAGGGCAAGCCTTCTTTCAAGGCCCAGCGCAACAGGCGCTCGCCCGTGGGGCGCGGCACTTGGGCATCCACCAACTTGCGTCCAATATCCACCAAATGGCCGTATTGCACACCACTGGGGCAGGTGCTCTCGCAATTGCGGCAGGTGAGGCAACGGTCCAGGTGTTGCTGGGTTTTGCGGGTTGGCTGCGCACCTTCGAGCACTTGCTTGATGAGGTAAATGCGTCCACGTGGACCATCAAGTTCATCGCCCAGCAATTGATAGGTGGGGCAGGTCGCCGTGCAAAAGCCGCAATGCACACACTTGCGCAAGATCGCCTCGGCCTCACGGCCGTCAGGGGTGTCATGGTACTCAGGAGAAAGTTGGGTCTGCATGTCTCACACCTGCGGTTCACGGTCCAGGCCCAGGCGCCCGGTGTCAAACACCCCTTGGGGGTCGAATTGCGCCAGCAAGGCTCGTTGCAGCCGGTGTTGCACCGGGGTCAGGGGCATGAACACCCCCACTTCCCGGTCCACCTCGGGGTGCGCCTGACTGGGGCGCCACATCGTGGCATGGCCGCCATGCTCACGCGCCAGGGCCCGCAGGGCCGACGCCGCGCTGGCCGGTGCCCAGCACCAGCGCTGCGCGCCGTGCCATTCCACCAGGGTGGCCGAGGGCAGCGCAAGGGCGGGTGCTGTGCTGGGCAGGGACAGGCGCCACAAGGCCAAATCGGGTGCCGGGGCTTGGGTAAAAAAGGGATCGGTCTGGTCGCGGCAGCGGTCCCACCAGGATTGAGCCTGCGCCTCATCGAGCGGCAGGGCGCTGTGACCACTGGCGCTCAGGTGCGACTGCATGACGGGCACCGCGGCCTGCACCGCCGCCAGCGCACCGCGCAGGCGCACGATCAGATAGCCATCTTCGGTCGGTTCACCCCCGGCCAGACTCTCCATGCCTGGTGATGCGCCGGAGCCCATCGGCACAGGCGCCCAGGTACTGGCGTTGAGCGGCAAGGGCAGCCCGGCCCAGCGCTGCAACTGATCCAGCGCGGCAGCCTGCTTCATGCGCACCACGAAGCTCGACTGAGCTGGCAAAAACGGCAACACCTTGAGGGAAACCTCAGTGATCAACCCCAGCTGGCCCATGGAACCGGCAAGGGCACGTGAAACGTCATACCCGGCGACGTTCTTCATCACCTGGCCGCCAAATCGCAACAACTCGCCACGACCATTGATGAGTTCTGCGCCTAACACATAGTCGCGCACGCCACCAACGCTGGCACGCGCCGGGCCCGCCAGGCCACAGGCGACCATGCCCCCCACGGTGGCCTCGGCCCCGCCCAGACGGGGCGGCTCGAACGGCAGGCACTGGCCTTGCGCAGCAAGCACGTGCTCCAGGTCTGACAGGGCCGTGCCGCTGCGCACAGTCACCACCAATTCGCTGGGTTCGTAACTCAGGACCCCTTCCCACCCCAGGGTGGAAAGCGGTTCGCCACGCGGCGTTTCTCCGTGAAAGGCCTTGCTGCCCTGCCCTTGGATGGACAGAACCTGGCCGCGGTCAGCGGCGGCGCGAACCTGATCGCACCAATGAGGCAATGGGTTATGCATGCCATGCATGGTAGCGTCTGACGCGCCCTTGGGCTTGAATTTTTATCAGCCGGCGCTTGTGAATTCTTCAGGCCGGGGCAATCAATTGGGCGAAGCGCGGCAAATCCACATTGCCCCCGCTGATCAGCAAGCCCACCCGCAAGCCTTGCAGCGACAGTCCGCCGTGACAAGCGGCCGCCAGGGTCAGGCAGCCGGTGGGTTCGACCACCATCTTCATGCGCTCGGCATAAAAACGCATGGCCTCGACCAGTTGCGCATCGCTCACGGTCAGGATGTCGTCCACATCGCGACGGATGATTTCAAACGTGAGTTCGCCCACCATCGGGGTTTGGGCCCCATCGGCAATGGTGCGTGGCGTCGGGATGCGCACCCGCTCACCACGACGAAACGATTGCTGCACATCGTTGCCCGCCTCGGGTTCGACGCCGTAGACCCGGCAAGCCGGAGACATCGCACGCGCGGCCAAGGCGCTGCCACTGAGCAAGCCGCCGCCGCCCAGACACACCAGCAACACATCCAGGTCGCCCACCTCTTCAAACAACTCCATGGCCGCCGTGCCCTGGCCACACAGCACATCGGCATGGTCGAAGGGTGGGATGAAGGTACGACCTTCGCGCGCGGCCAACTCGCGGGCGATGGCCAGTGCATCTTCGGAGTAGCGGTCGTAACCCACGATGGTGGCGCCATACCCCCGGGTGGCCGCCAGCTTGGCGGGCGAGGCGTCATGCGGCATGACGATGGTGGCCGACACCCCCAAGAGTTGCGCCGACAAGGCCACGGCCTGGGCGTGATTGCCCGATGAGTAGGCCACCACACCGGCACGCCTTTGCTCGGGCGTCAGTCGCGACAGGGCGTTGAACGCACCTCGGAACTTGAAGGCCCCCATGCGCTGGAAGTTCTCGCACTTGAAGAACACCTGCGCACCCAGCCGCTGGTCCAGCGTGGCCGAGCGCAGCACCGGCGTGCGGTGCGCGTGGCCCTGCAAGCGCTGCGCTGCTGCACGCACATCGTCAAAGGTGGGCAGCGCCTGCGTCATGCCGGGCCCGTGCGTTCGCGGGTGATCAGCGCGCGACGACGCGGACCATCTCGAGACACTTGTTGGAGTAGCCCCACTCGTTGTCGTACCAGCTGACCACTTTGATGAAGGTTTTGTCCAGCGCGATACCGGCCTCGGCATCGAACACACTGGTGCAGGACTCGCCACGGAAATCCGTCGCCACCACTTTGTCTTCGGTGTAACCCAGCACGCCCTTGAGGGCACCCTGGCTCTGGGCCTTCATTTCAGCGCAAATTTCTTTGTAATCGGCTTCCTTGAGCAACTCGACCGTCAGATCGACCACGGAGACGTCCGACGTGGGGACGCGGAAAGACATGCCAGTCAGCTTCTTGTTGAGCTCGGGGATGACCACGCCCACCGCCTTGGCCGCACCGGTGGAGCTGGGGATGATGTTCTCGAGGATGCCACGTCCACCGCGCCAATCCTTGTTGGAGGGGCCATCCACGGTTTTTTGCGTGGCGGTGGCGGCATGCACGGTCGTCATCAGGCCACGCTTGATGCCCCACTTGTCGTGCAGCACCTTGGCCACCGGTGCCAGGCAGTTGGTGGTGCAAGAGGCATTGGAGATGATGGCCTGGCCCGCATAGGTCTTGTCATTGACGCCAAACACGAACATCGGCGTGTCGTCCTTGGAGGGAGCAGACATGATGACCTTTTTGGCGCCTGCAGCGAGGTGCTTCTCGGCCGAGGCCTTGTCCAGAAACAGTCCGGTGGCTTCCACCACGATGTCGGCGCCAATTTCGTTCCACTTGAGCGCTGCGGGATCGCGCTCGGCGGTCAGACGGATTTTTTTGCCATTGACCACCAGGGTATTGCCCTCGACCGACACCTGGCCCTTGAAGCGACCATGCACGCTGTCGTACTTGAGCATGTAGGCTAGGTAATCGGGCTCAAGCAGATCGTTGATGCCGACCACCTCGATGTCGGAAAAATTCTCGACCGCAGCGCGAAACACCATGCGCCCGATGCGGCCAAAACCGTTAATGCCAATCTTGATGGTCATTTGAAATTCCTCTGAATAAAACAAAAAAAGAATGGGGTCATCAGCGAGCCAGCACGGCCTGCACCGTGTCGGCGACGTTCTCAGGGGTAAAGCCGAAGTGCTTGAACAGCACACCCGCCGGGGCCGACTCGCCAAAGCGGTCAATGCCCACCACGGCGGCCACCCCATACTTCCACCAGCCATCGGTCGAACCCATCTCGACAGCGATGCGGGGCAGCTTTGGCGGAAGCACCTGCAGCTTGTAAGCGGTGCTCTGGCGATCAAACGTGGTGGTGCTGGGCATGGACACCACGCGCACGGCAATCTTGCGCTCGGCCAGCAAGGCCTGGGCCTTGAGCGCCAGCTGAACCTCAGAACCGGTGGCCACGATAACCGCCTGGGCGGCACGCTTGAGGCCCACCTCGGTGGGCTCGGCCAGCACATAGGCGCCCTTGTTGATGGCGTCCAGCCCGGCGGCGTCGGGGGCATTGGCACAGCTGCCCTTGGGCAAATAGGGCAGGTTCTGGCGGCTCAGCAGCAAGGCGGTGGGGCCCTGCTGGTTTTGCAATGCCACCGCCCAGGCCACCGTGGTTTCGGCGGTGTCGGCAGGACGCCAGACGTCCAGGTTCGGGATCAGCCGCAAGCTCGCGCCATGTTCAATGGATTGGTGGGTCGGGCCGTCTTCACCCAGCCCGATGGAGTCGTGGGTGAACACATGCACCACGCGTGTTTTCATGAGTGCCGCCATGCGAATGGCGTTGCGGCTGTAGTCGCTGAAAGTCAGGAAAGTGCCGCCATAGGGAATGAAGCCGCCATGCAAAGCCACCCCGTTCATGATGGCCGCCATGCCGAATTCGCGCACCCCGTAGTTGATGTGGCGTCCGCCCTGGCCTTGCGCATTTTTCACCACATGCCCAGCTTGATCAAATCGCAAGGCAGGCGTGGAGGCGGTGTTGGTCAGGTTCGAGCCGGTCAGGTCGGCGCTACCGCCCAACAGCTCGGGCAAACCGGCGGTGAAGGCCTCCAGCGCCAGCTGACTGGCTTTGCGGGTCGCCACCGTCTCGGCCTTGCCATGGGACGCCAACACGGCGTCGACCACGAGTTGCGAGAAGTTCTTGGGCAGTTGCCCGGCCATGCGGCGCTTGAGCTCGGCAGCCAGCGCAGGGTGGGCGCGGCTGTAGGCCTGAAAGCGGGTGTTCCAATCGCTTTCGAGTTGCTTGCCTCGTGCCTTGGCGTCCCACTGCGCATAGACCTCTTTGGGGATCACGAAGGGCGCATGCGGCCAGTCCAGGGCCTCGCGGGTCAGGGCGATCTCGTCCGCCCCCAGGGGTTCGCCATGGGCCTTGGCCGTGTTGGCGCGGTTGGGGCTGCCCTTGCCAATGTGGGTACGGCAGATGATGAGCGTCGGGCGCTCCGGGCTGATGCGGGCAGCGGCAATGGCCTGGCTGACGGCCGCGGTATCGTGCCCATCCACCGGCCCCAGCACTTGCCAACCGTAGGACTGAAAGCGTTGCGCCGTGTTGTCGGCAAACCAGGGCGTGACCTGACCGTCGATGGAAATCCCGTTGTCGTCGTACAGCGCAATCAGCTTGTTGAGTTTCCAGGCCCCGGCCAGCGAACAAGCCTCGTGGCTGATGCCCTCCATCAGGCAACCATCGCCCATGAACACATAGGTGTGGTGATCAACGACGGTGTGACCTTCACGGTTGAACTCGCTGGCCAGCAACTTCTCGGCCAGCGCCATGCCCACTGCATTGGTCAGGCCCTGACCCAGCGGACCGGTGGTGGTTTCCACACCGGGGGTCATGCCAAATTCGGGGTGGCCGGCCGTCTTGCTGTGGAGTTGACGGAAGTTGCGCAGTTCTTCCATCGGCAAGTCGTAGCCAGAGAGATGCAGCAACGCGTAAATCAGCATGGAGCCGTGGCCATTGGAGAGCACGAAGCGGTCGCGATCCATCCAATGGGGGTTGCGCGGGTTGTGCCGCAGGTGCTCCCCCCAGAGGGCCACAGCCATGTCGGCCATGCCCATGGGCGCGCCGGGATGGCCGGAGTTGGCTTGCTGGACGGCGTCCATTGCCAACGCACGGATTGCGTTGGCCATTGAGGAGGTAGGGGCCATGGTGGTCTTGGAGTGGGGGAAGGTCAAAGAAGAGGGGCGGGGGGAAACCCGTAATTTTAGCGGCCCATCAGACCTGATCGGTACACTTGGCTGACAACGGGCGGACCGCCCAGGCCCTTCTGCTATGCCTCCCACACACGATCAACCCCTGCCCCCGCCGCCGTCCTTCTGGCAAGCCGGTGGCGCCCTGCTGCTGGCCGCGGGCCGTGGCGAGCGCATGCGCCCGCTGACCGACGTTACCCCCAAACCCATGCTGCCAGTCCAGGGTCGGCCCTTGATGCAGGCTTGCCTGGAGCGCATGGTCGCTGGCGGCCTGCGGCAAGTGGTGATCAACACCGCCTGGTTGGGTGAGCAGATCAGCCGCCATTTTGGTGCCCACGGCTCTGCGGATCTGATCGAGCGGGTCGGTGGACCGGTGGATTTGCTGTATTCGCAAGAAGGTGTCGACTTTGGGGGCGCGCTGGAAACTGCAGGTGGCATCTGCCGAGCCCTGCCCTGGCTGGACGAGGTGTTCTGGGTCGCCGCTGGCGATGTGCATGCGCCGGACTTCGCGTTTGACCCCCAGGACCGGGACCGGCTAATGGCGTCGAGTTGCCTGGCGCATCTGTGGCTGGTGCCCAACCCCGACCATCACCCCCAAGGCGACTTCGGTCTGTCTGAACAGGGGCTGGCGATCCACCAAGGCCCCCCGGAGATGAAGCGCTTCACCTTCAGCACGATGGCTTTGTACAAAAAGGCGTTTTTCGAACTGCCCGGGTGCCAGATCCCTGCTGGCAATCCGCGGGGCATCAAAGCCGCTTTGGCGCCTTTGTTGCGTCAGGCCATGGACGAGGGTCTGGTCAGTGCCAGCCTGTACACCGGCCGCTGGGCCGATGTGGGCACGCCCGAGCGGCTGGCCGAACTCAACCGAACCACAACACCACACGGATGATCAGGCCAAGGGCCGGCGGATTCACCTGCCACGCCGGCAAGGTGGACAATGCAAAATAGCTTGTCCACAAGTCGACCTTGGGTGACGCCATTCATTCACAACGATCATGACTCTGACCCCCGCGCAACGCGACCTCTACGCCCAACGCCGACTGACCCTGGCCCAACAACTGGGGCCGGGTGGCATGGCCATTGTTCCAACCGCCCCGATGCGCTCGCGCAACCGCGACAGCGAATATCCATACCGACACGACAGCTACTTTTATTACCTGTGCGGCTTCACCGAACCAGACGCCTGGCTGCTGATCACCGCGGAGGGGCACACCACCTTGTTCTGCCAACCCAAGGACCTGGAACGTGAGATCTGGGACGGTTACCGGCTGGGTCCTCAGGCCGCGGCCGAGGCGCTGGGCGTGCAAACCGCGGCTTCGAGCCACGAGCTGGACACCATGATGCCGCGGCTGCTGGAAAACCGCCAGACGGTCTGGTTTCCTTTTGCCATCCACGAGGGGTTGTCGCAGCGCATGGACGCTTGGTTGTCCAAGGTGCGTGCCAGGGTGCGCTACGGTGCACTGTGCCCAGGTCAGCAGCGCGACCTGTGTGGCCTGCTGGATGAAATGCGTCTGGTCAAAGACACCCACGAACTGGACATCATGCGCCGTGCGGCTCGCATCAGTGCCGGCGCCCACATCCGCGCCATGCAAACCTGTGCGCAGCGACTGCGCTCGGGTGAGACGGTTCGCGAATACCACCTGGACGCTGAACTGCTGCATGAGTTCCGTGTCCATGGCTCGCAGTTTCCGGCCTATGGCTCGATCGTGGCCGCCGGGTCGAATGCCTGCGTGCTGCACTACCGGGCGGACGCTGCCGAGATTCGTGATGGGGATCTGGTGCTGATCGATGCCGGCTGTGAACTCGATGGCTATGCCAGCGACATCACCCGCACCTTCCCGGCCAATGGCCGCTTCACCGGACCGCAACGCGACCTGTATGACCTGGTGCTGGCTAGCCAGGCGGCCGCCGTGCAAGCCACCCGCGCTGGCGCACGGTTCACCGACCCGCATGAGGCCACGGTCAAGGTGCTGGCGCAAGGGCTGTTGGACCTCGGCCTGCTCAACGCCCAGGCGCATGGCAGCGTCAGCGATGTGATTGAACAGCGGCACTATTTTCAGTTTTACATGCACCGAACCGGTCACTGGCTGGGCATGGATGTGCATGATTGCGGCAGCTATGTCGAACCGGCAGAAATCGGTCAAGGCCAACCCAGACGCGATCCGCTCTCTGGCGAGACCGTCACCGATCGACCCAGCCGCGTGCTGCGCCCGGGCATGGTGCTGACCATCGAACCCGGCTTGTATGTCCGCCCCGCCAAAGAAGTTCCCGAGGCCTTCTGGAACCTCGGTATCCGCATTGAGGATGATGCGGTCGTGACCCCGGACGGTTGCGAACTGATCACCCGCGATGTTCCGGTTCTGGCCGACGAGATCGAGGCCTTGATGCGGGGTTGACGCCCGCTGTCGGCCAAAAACACGATCCCCCTACAATCACACCCCCGCGGGCGGATAGATCATTCCATCCCCTGCCCGCCCCTAGACAAGAGAGACAAAAAAGCATGAAAGAGACCAAGCCGAACTCCACCCAGGACCTCCGCAATGAAGCGCGTCAGGAACTGCGCCGCGCAGCCTTGGAATACCACGAGTTTCCAACCCCTGGCAAGGTCGCCATCCATGCCACCAAGCAACTGGTCAACCAGCATGACCTGGCCCTGGCTTACTCGCCAGGCGTTGCTGCGCCTTGCGAAGAAATCGTCAAGGACCCCAATGCCGCTTACAAATACACCAGTCGCGGCAACCTGGTGGCGGTGATCACCAACGGCACCGCCGTGTTGGGGCTGGGTGACATCGGGCCATTGGCCGCCAAGCCAGTGATGGAGGGCAAAGGCGTGCTGTTCAAGAAGTTCGCCGGCATTGATGTGTTTGATCTCGAAGTCAACGAAAAGAACCTGGATCGACTGGTCGACATCATTGCTGCGCTCGAGCCCACCTTTGGCGGCATCAACCTGGAAGACATCAAGGCGCCCGACTGTTTTTATGTCGAGCGCAAGCTGCGCGAGCGCATGAAGATCCCCGTCTTCCATGACGATCAGCACGGCACCGCCATCGTGGTCGGCGCTGCCTTGCTCAATGGCCTGAAAGTGGTTGGCAAATCGCTGCAAGACATCAAACTTGTCACTTCCGGTGCGGGCGCTGCTGCATTGGCCTGTTTGAACCTGCTGATCAAGCTGGGCGTGCCACGCCGCAACATTTTTGTCACTGACCTGGCCGGTGTGGTCTACGAAGGTCGCACCGAATTGATGGATGAGGACAAGATCCAGTTCGCGCAGCCCACCTCGGCCCGCACCCTGTCGGACGTCATTGAAGGCGCGGATGTCTTCCTGGGCCTGTCAGCGGGAGGCGTGCTCAAGCCTGACATGGTGCGCCGCATGGCGGCACATCCGCTCATTCTGGCGCTGGCCAACCCGACCCCCGAAATCCTGCCGGAAGAGGTCAAGGCGGTGCGTGACGACGCCATCATGGCCACAGGTCGCACCGACTACCCCAACCAGGTCAACAACGTCTTGTGCTTCCCCTACATTTTCCGAGGCGCGCTGGACGCCGGAGCCACCACCATCACCGATGAGATGGAAATTGCTGCCGTGCACGCCATCGCCGAACTGGCTCAGGCCGAACAAAGCGAAGTGGTCGCTGCGGCGTATGCCGGCGAGCAATTGGTGTTTGGACCGGAATACCTCATTCCTAAACCGTTTGACCCGCGGCTGATGATGAAGATCGCCCCAGCGGTGGCGCAGGCGGCCGCCGACAGCGGCGTGGCCAGTCGGCCCATCGCTGACCTGGCCGCCTATCGGGAAAAACTGCAAAGCTTTGTTTATGCCTCTGGCTCGGCCATGAAGCCCATTTATGCCGCGGCCAAGCGTGGCACCCGCCAACGCGTGGCCTACGCCGAAGGGGAGGAAGAACGCGTGCTGCGGGCCGTGCAGATCGTGGTCGACGAACGCCTGGCCAGGCCCACCCTGATTGGACGACCCGCGGTCATCGCCGCACGGGTCGCCAAGTTCGGCTTGCGTCTGAAAGAGGGCATCGACTATGAAGTCGTGAACGTCGAGCAGGACGATCGTTACCGCGACTTCTGGCAGACCTACCACCGACTGACCGAGCGCAAAGGCGTGACCCAGCAGTTGGCCAAGATCGACATGCGGCGGCGCTTGTCTCTGATTGGCACCATGTTGCTGCATAAAGGAGACGTGGACGGGCTGATCTGCGGCACCTGGAGCACGCCAGATGTCCATCTGAACTATGTCAATCAGGTCATTGGGCATCGCCCTGGGGTTTCCACTTATGCCTGCATGAATGGTCTGCTGTTGCCAGATCGCCAGGTTTTCCTGGTCGATACCCATATCAACTACGATCCGAGCGCCGACCAGTTGGCGGAAATCACGGTCATGGCGGCCGAGGAAATGCTCCGGTTTGGCATTCAACCCAAGGTCGCCTTGCTGTCACATTCCAATTTTGGCAGCAGCAACCAGCCCACGGCGCTCAAAATGCGCCAAACCCTGGCACTGGTTCAGCAGCGCGCCCCCTGGCTGGAAATCGATGGGGAAATGCATGGCGATGTGGCACTGGACGGCGCAGCCCGCCAAGTCCTGATGCCCAACAGCACGCTGCGTGGCAACGCCAATTTATTGGTTTTGCCCAACCTGGATGCCGCCAATATCGCTTACAACCTGCTGAAAACGGCGGCAGGCGGCAACATCGCCATTGGCCCGGTTTTGCTGGGTGCAGCCAAACCCGTGCACATCCTGACCGCCAGCACGACCGTGCGCCGCATCGTCAACATGACGGCACTCACGGTGGCCGATGCAAGTGCCGCTCGCTAGACAAAGTTACAGCTAGCGCTTACTCGCATTTTTTAAATACCCCATCACAAGCTCGTGATTGGGGGATTCGCTTGTGTTTTGAATGCTTTTCCGTCAAAATACAGGCCTTGAGTTTGGGGTTAACCCGAATTCATCATTTTGTTGCAAAGCAGCATGGTTGACGTCTGTTCATTGGCCCAAGCTACCCGCTTGTCTCCACCGAAACAGACCTCACGCCATGATATTACAGGACCCATCACGGAGATGGACATGCCACTTCGTACCGTTAAAAGCAATATTGTTCAGTCTATCCGGGCTTTCCGCGTTCCTGACTTGCAGGATGCTGCGCGTGAACTCGGGCATCACTTTCTGTACGCCAACCTGGCCAAAGCCCAGAGCAAGCAGGATGTCCTCGATTTGATTGCCCAACAATTCACTTTTCCTGGCCAAACCAGCAAGAACTTTGATGCCTTGTACGACGGCATGACTGACCCCTTGCACAAGTCAGGTCAACAGCCCGGCTTCATCGTGGTTCTGGAGCATATCCCGGCCCATGCCAAATTCGACAAGGAAGCCCGTGAGCAACTGCTCGATGTGTTCCGTGAGGCGTCCGATTTTTGGTCTGACCGCAAGGTGCCTTTCCGTTGCTTCTATTCCTTTTCGGTTGCTCGCGCCCCGTCCAGTGGTGTAGAGCGCGAGGGGTCGACCCCCGATGCTCAGGGCATCGATTTGGGTGATTCGGGTGAAAAAATGCCCACCGACAAGTTGGTGGATGTTTCTCCTCTGGCTTTGCGCATGAGCAGCCCCTTCAACGCCGGCTACTGGCTGGCAGCTGCCTGAAGTCAGCCTTGGGGTTCGGCTGGGCTGACAGCGCCCACCGCCCCCAGGCCCTGAGCCAGGGCCACATACTCTTCCACGGGAACCTCCTCGGCTCGGCGTTGTAAGTCGAACGAAATGTCGACTTGTCTGGCTGCGAGCCACCGCCCCAGGCTGTGCCGCAACAGCTTTCGCCGCTGGCTGAACGCCTCCCGGACCACCTCTGACAGCACATTGACGTCCAGATCCACGGGCGTTGCCCAAGGCACCATTCTCACCACGGCACTGTCGACCCTCGGAGGGGGGTCAAACGCCGAAGGTGGTACATACAACACCGATTCCATCTGATACCGCCACTGGAGCATGACACTCAAGCGTCCGTAAGCACTGGTGGAGGGTTGCGCGACCATGCGATCAACGACTTCCTTTTGCAGCATGAAATGCTGGTCTGCGATGGCACTGACCTGCGTCAGCAAGTGAAACAGAATGGGCGAGGAAATGTTGTAGGGCAAATTGCCCACCACCCGGAGCGGTCCCAGCCCCCAGCGATCGGACCAGGCGCAAAAGTCAACCGTGAGCACATCGGCCTGCAACACCTCCAAACCCGGACGGGTTTGCAGCCGCGCCGCCAGATCGCGGTCGAGTTCAATCACACCCAGCCGGCCTACGCGCTCCAGCAAGGGCTGTGTCATTGCCGCCAGTCCAGGACCAATCTCGATCATGGGCTGCCCCGGTCGCGGATCGATGGCCTGAACAATATCGTCAATGACCGAAGAGTCGGTCAGAAAATGCTGCCCAAAGCGCTTGCGAGCCACATGTTTCATCGCTTGTCCTGCCGCAACGGCTTACTGAGGGGGGTCTCGATACTCGACATAAGCCCGCCCGCGAACCTCCTGAGCCCAAGTCTGGTAGGTGTCCTCATACTTGGCTTCACGCAAGGCGTTGCGCGCCATCTCCCGCTGCTCACGAACGCTCATCGGCGTCTTGCGGCGTTCAAGCACCTGAATGAGGTGAACGCCAAATCGTGACACCAAGGGCTCGGAAATCTGATTGGGCGCCAGTCGGTTCATGGTTTCCTCGAACTCCGGCACAAACATGCCCGGACTGGCCCATCCCAAGTCCCCGCCCTTGCTGGCACTGCCGTCCTGAGAATACTGACGCGCGATCTCGGCAAAGTCGGCGCTCCCCGACTCGATGCTGCGCTTGAAACGAGCCAACTCGGCACGAGCGGCGTTCACGCTCACTTGACCGCCCGGACGCAGCAGGATGTGACGGGCTTGGGTCTGAATCACGGTGAGCTGGGTATCGGCCGCCGTTCGGTCCACCACCTTCAACACATGAAAGCCGGCCCCCGAGCGGATCGGGCCCACGAGGGCTCCCACCGGTTGCCCTTGAACGGCATCCACAAACAAGGGGGGATAGCGATCCAGGGAGCGCATACCCATGACCCCCCCGCTATTTTTGTCGGCAGCCGCGGATTCGGTGCGGGCGACCTGTGCAAAATCCTCACCACTGCGAATTCGCTCGAGAATGGCGCGAGCCCGCGCCTCCAGCGGCGCCACCTCTTGACTCGACGCGTTTTCAGGGACCTCGATCAGAATTTGCGCCAAGTTCAGTTCACTTTGGGCCTGGGCCTGTTGCGCCTGTCGTTCGCGCAGGAATTGGTCAATCTCGTTGTCGGTCGGTCGAATTCGGGGAATCACCTCTCGATCGCGCAGACGTTGCAGGGTGATCTGGTTTTTGATTTCATTGCGCCACAGCCTGGAAGAGAAGCCGCGACGCGTCATTTCCGCCTTCCAAGTGTCCAGCGACTGCTGACTGCGCTCGGCGGCCTCCTGCTCGGCCTGATCAACCTCGGACTCGGTGACCTGGACACCGATTTCCTGTGCCCATTGAAGCTGCGCCTTTTCCTGCACCAGCTGGTCCAGGACCTCACGCAGCAGTTGCTCACGCGCAGGCGGTCGCCCACCCTGCTGCTGCATTTGTGCCAGCACCACCTGTGCACGCAGGTTGACCTCCTGATTGGTCACGGGTTCACTCCCTACCACGGCGACAATGAAGTCCGAGGCCTGCCGCTGGGCCGCCGGCGCCGAGGTCAATGTCAGAGGCAGCGAAGAGGGCGAAGGGCGCAGTGATCCGGCGTTGGCCGGCGCCCGCAGGCCCTGCGCCCACACCGCTTGCGTCAGCAACAAGCCCGCTAGCAGCAGTGGCCAGCGGGTAACAAAACGGAACAGGCTAGGGATCATCATGTGCGGTCAATCATATTGGCCAAAACGGCTCGGCACGGGCATCTGGTCCCGCAGGTACTGGTAACGCGGGATGTTGTTTTTGAGCGTTCCCAGCGGGTTGGGGCCGACACGGGTAAAGCCGACGAATTCGAGCTGAAACATCAGCCGCTGGTTGGCCTGGTTGGCCGCCACCTGCAGACGCTCGAACACCACGCGTCCAAGCCAGCACCCGGCATCGTACTCGACTCCGAGCACGGCATCGACCATCTTGCCTTCTTGCAGATTGAAGTTCATCCGGCCCACCGCGTACCACTGGTCCTCGCCCAGCCCTCGCCCAGCCCCTTGATCACGACCACCCGCCCCCCACAGGTCCTTGATGGGCCACTGCCAGGCGGTGTCGATCATTTCGCTGCCTTGCTGGGTCGCCGGATCCACCTGATAGCGGTAGGCCGCGGACAACAACCGGTAATTGCCCGGGTTGTAACGGGCACCCGCCGTGGTTCGCAAGGAGCGCGCGGTCTTGGGGTTGTACTGCACCGTGGAGTCCAGCTGCCAGGACCGGTCGAGGGTCACCATGGCACCGGCCAGCACATCGCTCAAACGCTCAGAGATCGGTTCGGTTTCCGTCGGCAACAACACGTTCTGGTCTTTGTACCGCAATCGCTGGGCCAGGCCGAAACGGGCCGCCTCGATCCCGGTGAGCGGGTCGATGAAGCGTGAAGTGGCCCCCACGGTCAACAGCTTGTTGTCGGCGATGCGGTCCTGCCCGGCAAAGGCGTTCTCGGTGAACACGGTGGCGAAGTTGAAATCGTAGCGACCCGTGTCGTACACCGGTAGCTGGCTTTGGTTGCGGTACGGTGTGTTGACGTAAAACAAGCGCGGCTCCAGGGTCTGGGTCATGGCGCGCCCGCCCCAGGTCGAGGGCCGCTCCAGCACGCTGACCGCATCGAGGCTGAAGGTGGGAACTGACACGCCCGCCGTGCGGGCCCCCGTCGACTCCAACGGAGTATCGAACTGATAGCTGCGCGAATGCAGCATCAGCTTGGGCGTGATCGTTCCCATGGACAAGGCCACTGGGTAGGCCAATCGGCCCTGCGAATAGATGCGCTGCGCATTGGGCTGACATTCAACGGTCTTGTTGGCGCAGGCCAACATGCGATCCGACTCGAAGCGGGTGTAGTCGGCATCAAAACCGACCTCGAACCCTTTCCCCAGTAAGCCCTGATAGCGGGTGGACAGCTGGGGCATGCGATCAAACGGCGGTGTGATGGGCGCCGTCAAATCTTGCAGGGTCTGCCACTTCACCATGCGCAAGCTGGTCATGAAGGGACCGTGGTCCCACTTGAACTGGGCATCGTTGGGCAGCAGGCGCTGGGTCAAGGTCCCGGTCGCGCGGGGAAAGTCGCGCCAATAGTTGTCGTCACTCACCCGATTGAGGTTGAGTTGCATGCCAATGCGTTCAGCGCCCAGATCCAGCCAGCCGGTGTGGTTCTGTGCCAGGCCCCAACGGCTGCGGTCTCGCAAGGGGTCGGTGGGCATGTAGTCGAAGCGGAACTGTCCCCTGAAGTCGGGTTGCAAATTCTCCAGGTAGCGAAACTCGGTCCCCAAGTTCAGTCCACGCTTGGACCACAAGGTGGTGTAAAAAGTGGCGTCCCGGTTGGGGGCGATGTCCCAGTAGTAGGGCTGGGTGTATTCGGCACCCCCGATGTTGTCCAGCCCGATCACCGGCGGCAGAAGACCCGACTTGCGCTCAGGGCTCATCGGGAAAGACACCGAGGGCACGGGCAAGATGGGCACCCCCTTCAAGCGAAGTGAGGCCCCCTCGGCGCGTGCTTCATTGGTTTCATTGTTGATGTCGATGCGTTGCGCCTTGAGCACCCAGTCAGGCAACCAACTGGGGCCGGGCTTGCGGGCGCAGGTGGTGAAAGAGCCCTGGTGAATCACCGCCCGGTTGTCATCGATGAAGTCAATCCGCTCGGCCTGTCCATGCGCCTGGTTGCGCAAGAACTGGAAGCGGGGCTGGGTGAAAAACCCCTCAAAGGTGTCCACCTGCAACTCCAGCTGCGGGCCTTCAAAGCGATTGCCACTGCGATTGATGCTCACGTCCCCTTGCGCGCGCAGACGATCCTGGGTTTGGTCAAAGTCAATGCGGTCGGCTCGGATAACCGTGTCGCCACGTCGCATCACCACGGAGCCTTGCAACCGGGTGTCGATGTCCGGACGACCACTGATCCGATCGGCCTGAATGAACACCGGAAGCTCGCGGTTTTGCTGATCGGGAATTTTTTCCTGCAAGAGTGCGCTGGGCTTGAGCACCAGAGGAGGGCCTACCGACAGAGCGCCTGTTGACGCTGACACCTGCGCCTGGGCCGGAAGGGCCAGTGCCAGGGGGATCAGCAATGCAGGCAATGGTTTCAAGGGGCAGATCGCGGACAAGCGGCGCTCGGACCCGATTCAACGGGGGTCGATCACCATGGTTTGTAGAATTTGAATTATCCATGACCCTACCCAACCCCACCCCTGCCTCCTTGGCCCCATCCGTGGTCTGGAACGACCCCGTCCGCCAAATCGCGTTCGAACGCTGGTTGCAACAGCAGGTGCAGGCCCATGGCCTGGACCCTCACAGCGTGCAGCCCGCCTCAGCGGACGCCAGCTTCCGACGCTATTTCCGGGTCCAGGGCCCACGAGGCAGCCTGATCATCATGGACGCGCCGCCGGACAAGGAGAACTCGGAACCTTTTGTGCGCATCGCCGGTCTGATGCGGGACGCCGGCCTGCTGGTGCCTCGGGTCATCGAGTGGGATGCGCCCCAGGGCTTCATGCTGCTGGACGACTTGGGTCAGCACACCCTGATGGAGGTGATCGATCCGAACGTCACCACGCCCCCCCTGGCTTTGTACCAGCGCGCCCTGGATGCCCTGCTGTTGTGGCAAGAAGCCAGCCGCTCGGGCGTGCTGCCGGCCTACGACAGCGCCTTGTTGCGACGCGAACTGGAACTCTTCCCCGAGTGGTACCTGGGTCGTCACCGTGGGCTCACACTGACCGATGAGATGCGAGGTACCCTGAACAAAAGCTTCGATCTCATCATCGCGCACAACCTGCGTGGCGCGTCGGTCTATGTGCACCGGGACTTCATGCCGCGCAACCTGATGATGCCGGCCAACCCCGACGAAACCCGCCTGGGCGTGCTGGATTTCCAGGACGCGGTCCATGGCCCGGTCACCTACGATATCGCCAGCCTGATGCGAGACGCCTTCCTGACCTGGGACGAGGACTTCGTGTTGGACGTGACGGTGCGCTACTGGGAGCGGGCCCGCACCCGCGGCCTGCTCGATGCCGAGGGCTGGTCGCAGGATTTCGGCGAATTCTGGCGCGCGGTCGAGTGGATGGGCTTGCAACGGCACCTCAAGGTGGCGGGCATCTTCGCCCGCCTCACACTGCGCGATGGCAAACCCAAATACCTGGCGGATGCACCGCGCTTTATCCGCTACATTCGTGCCACTGCCAGCCGCTACCGTGAGCTCACGCCCCTGCTCAGGCTGATCGACCAGGTCGAAGGCATCAGCGCGACCGACGCATTTGTCATCGGACGGGGTTGAGCACCGGGGCCACGTCTCCTGCGATCGACCACTTCACACCTCCACCCCACGCATCCATGCCACGCTTGCATTGCGCCCTCCCGCTGGCCACCGGCACATCCCTGGCCCTGCCTGCGGGTGCAGCCCGTCATGTGCAGGTCTTGCGCTTGCAACCCGGACAAGCCCTGACCCTCTTTGACGGACGAGGCGGAGAGTTCGACGCGGTGATCGAGCACATGGGGCGCAGCGACGTGCAGGTGTTGATCGGCCAGCACCATGACATTGAGCGCGAAGCTTCGGTACCGGTGCACCTGGTCACCGGGATGCCCGCCAACGAGCGCATGGACTGGCTGGTGGAAAAAATCACCGAGTTGGGCGTGCAACGCCTGACACCCTTGATGACCGAGCGCAGTGTGCTGCGCCTGCAAGGCGAGCGGGCCGACAAAAAGCTGGCCCACTGGCAATCGGTGGTGGTGGCTGCCAGCGAGCAATGCGGCCGCAACAGCTTGATGCACATCGACGCTCCCCAAACCTTGACGCAGTGGTTGGCCCGTGCCGAGACGAGCACAAACCCCTCCATGCTGCGCGGTGTGCTGTCCCTGTCGCCCCAGGCCTCGGCGCTGGGCCACGTACGGGACCAAACCCCCGCCGGCACCGCCTGGCTGCTGGTGAGTGGCCCCGAGGGCGGGCTCAGCCCGTCGGAGGAGTCGGCACTCCTGGCGCACGGCCTGGTCCCGTTGTCCCTGGGGCCACGGGTGCTGCGCGCCGAAACCGCGGCCATGGCGGCCGTCACCCGCCTGGTCATGCCCTGAGTCGCGATGGTGCCGGGCAAAGCCAAGGATGACCCGGCCTGCCCGAGCCCAGCGGCGCTGTCGCGCACCTCACTCCGCTGGCGCACGGTTTCGCCTATAACCACACCATGAACGCCAACCTCATCCTGCTTTGCCTCGCCCAGGGCCTCTTCCTGACGAATAACATCACTTTCGTCGCCATCAACGGACTGGTCGGACTGAGCCTGGCCCCGGTGGGGTGGATGGCCACCCTGCCTGTGATGGGCTATGTGGTGGGCAGTGCGCTCAGCACCGGTCTGGTGGCCCGCACGCAGGCGCGTTTCGGGCGCAAGATCTCGTTCCAGATCGGGTTGGGCGTGTCGCTGCTGTCTTGTGCCATCGGCGTGTATGCCGTTAACCATCAGCAGTTCTGGCTGCTGGTGCTGGCCACCCTAGTGGCAGGTTACTACAGCGCCAATGCGCAGCTCTACCGGTTTGCAGCGGCCGAATTGTGTGTGCCCTCTTTCCGCGAAAAAGCCGTGTCGCTGGTCATGGCAGGTGGTTTGATCGGCGCAGTGGTTGGCCCGAATTTGGCTACCCGCACCCGCAACATGCTCGAGATGCCCTTCGCCGGCGCCTACGCCGCGCTGTCCGTGGTGGCGTTGCTGTCCATGGTCCTGATCTCATTCATTCAGTTTCCGCCCCTGCCCGAGAAAAAGGCCGATGCCGGTACCGGCCGCAGCCTGGGCGAGATCGTGCGTCAACCGGTGTTCTTTGTCTCAGCCCTCTCAGGCGCCTTGAGCTATGGCGTGATGAACCTGTTGATGGCCGCCACGCCTTTGGCCATGCAGGTCTGTGGCCTGTCGTTTGAAAACACAGCGCTGGTGCTGCAGTGGCATGTGATCGGGATGTTTGCACCGGGCTTTTTCACCGGACACTTGATCAAACGCTTTGGTACGTTGCCCATCATGGCGCTGGGGGTGTTTCTGAATGCGGTGTGTATTTTTGTGGCCCTCAGCGGTATCGAGTTGCACCAGTTCCTGATCTCCTCCTTCTTGCTGGGGGTGGGGTGGAACTTCCTCTTCACCGGCAGCACCACCCTGTCACTGAGCACCTACACCCCGGCCGAAAAAGACAAGGCGCAAGCGACGCTGAACTTCTGCATTTTTGGCACCATGGCGGTCACCTCTTTTGCATCGGGCGCTCTGGTCACCACCCAAGGCTGGAGCTGGCTCAACGAGGGCTCTTTCGCGCCCGTGGTGATCACCACGGTGGCTTTGCTGTGGCTGTGGCGACGCCAGCGCGCCGAGGCAGCGGCGGTGGCCTGATGCTCAGGCACTCAAGCCGTTCAAGGCATCTGCGCCATCACCTGGGCCACAGCGGCGGTCAGGCGCTTGGCATAAGGCACATGCAGGAACTCGTTGGGCCCATGGGCGTTGGACTTCGGGCCCAACACACCGCAGACCATCATCTGTGAGCTCGGAAAACTCTGGCTGAGCAGGTTCATCAAGGGAATCGTGCCACCCTGCCCGATATAGCCCACGGGTGCCCCGAAATGCGCCTGGCTGGCCTGGTTGAGGGCTTGCTCAAACCAGCTGGCCGTGGCCGGGGCGTTCCAACCACTGGCGGCTCCTTCGCCGTGGAATGTCACCTTGGCCTGGTACGGCGCGTTGTCTTCGAGCAAGGCCTTGAGTTCTTGCACCGCCGCCACCGCATCCACCAGCGGGGGCAAGCGCAAGCTGAGTTTGAAGGCGGTGTAGGGCCGCAACACATTGCCAGCGTCTTGCAGGGACGGAAAGCCTTCCGCACCCGTCACGCTCAGGGTGGGCGCCCAGGTTCGCCGAATCAGTGCCTCGAGTGGATCGGTGGTGGTGGGCAGCGACACCAGGCTGGAGCCACCACAGTCGTGGTGCGCCCAGGGAAAACGACGGTACACCTCTTCGCCCAGAATGGCGGCCGTGGCGCGCGCCTGGGCCAGACGCTCGGCGGGTACCTCACAGTGAAAACTCTGTGGCAGCAATCGCCCGCTGGCACTGTCTTCCAAGCGGTCGAGCACCTGACGCATGATGCGAAAACTGGAGGGCACCAAGCCCGAGGCGTCGCCCGAATGCACGCCCTCGGTCAGTATTTCCACCTTGAGCACTCCGCTGGCCAGGCCGCGCAGGCTGGTGGTGAGCCACAGTTGATCGTAATTGCCCGCACCGCTGTCCAGACAGATGACCAGCCCGACGTCTCCCATGCGGGACCGCAAGGCGTCGATGTAGGGCACCAGATCGGGTGAACCACTTTCTTCACCCGTTTCGATCAGGCCCACGATGCGGGGGTGCGGCACCTGTTGCCGCTGCAAGGCCTGAATGGCGGCAATGCTGGCATAGATGGCGTAGCCATCGTCCGCAGCACCGCGCCCATACAGCAAGCCATTCTCGTATTTGGGTGTCCAGGGCCCCAGGTCGCTGCGCCAGCCGTTGAACTCGGGCTGTTTGTCCAGGTGGCCATACATCAGCACCGTCTGGGCGCCATCGCTCGCGGCACGGGTGGCCGCCACCTCGAAAAACAGCACCGGCGTGCGTCCCGGCAACTGCACCAACTCGATCTGCAGGCCCGGCACGTGCTGCGCCCGCACCCAATCGGCAGCCTGTTGCAACACGGTTTGCAAATGGCCGTGGCGCGCCCACTCGGGATCGAAGGCCGGCGACTTGGCGGGTATTTCCACGTAGTCGTGCAGTCGATGCACGATATCCTCATCCCAGGCGCGCGTGACATCGGCCAGGGCCTGGGTGCTGTCCAAAACGGGAATACGGGCGTTCATTCGAATCTCCTGAAGACATCAGCGCCGTTGGGCGCGAAACCAGTCCAGCCCCGCCGAGGTGGCTCCGGCAGCAGTGCCGCGCGCGGGTCGGTACTCGCAGCCCACCCAGCCCTGCCATCCACAGGCCGCAGACACCTCGTCGATCACCTCGAAGAGATAAGGGTACTGCAATTCACCCAGATCCGGTTCGTGCCGTTGCGGCACGCCAGCGATCTGGAAGTGCCCCACACGCCCGGTGGGCAAATAAGCCCGGATTTTTTGCGCCACATCGCCTTCAACAATCTGGCAGTGATAGAGGTCCATCTGCACCTTCAGGTTGGCCGCGCCGACCTCTTGCACGATGGCGTGGGCATGGTCCTGCCGATTGATGAAGAAATACGGGATGTCACGCGTGTTGATGGGCTCCATCAGCACATCCACGCCCAAAGGCGCGGCTTGCTCGCAGGCCCAGCGCAAGTTGGCCAGATAGGTGTCGCGTAAGTCGCGGGTGCCGCCCGGCAATGGGCCGGCATACGGGCCCTGGGTGGTCAGCCCTTCAGGCAGGTTTGATGGCACCCGATGGGTCTGGGGAACCAGGCCGGCCATCACATGCACGCGCGGACACTTCAACACCTGTGCGTATTCGAGCGCCAACGAAAAACCCGCACGAAACTCGGCCTCGCGACCCGGCAGACAGGCGATGCCACGGGTTCCTGCTTGCCAGGCCTGATCGATACTGGCCGTGTCGGTCCCGCCAGGCGGGGCATTGAACAACACCTGCTGCAATCCGGCGTCGCTCAACCAGCCGGCCAACTGAGCGGGCGTCCAGGCATAGGGAAACAAGTACTCGACCGCCGTGAAGCCGTCTTGGGCGGCCGCCGCAAAGCGCTCGGGAAAGGGCAGCTCGTTGTACATCATCGAAAGGTTCGCAGCAAAGCGCGGCATTCAGGTCTCCTGGTCTTCGTTCATCAAAAAGCATTCGCCAAATGGCTCGGTTCGACACCCCACCCTGGCGTTCGTCGGTGTCTACCAGCGGGCACCGAAACTGAGCCGCAGGTCTTCTATGTGCGACTCACTCAGCACCTGCGGGGCCACCGATCCAGGCCCTGTGGACAATTGCCACAACCTGGCGGTTTCTTCCAGTTCTTCCAGCGTGGCCATGGCCTGTGCGGGGGACTCATGCCAGACATTGGGGCCCAGGCGAGCCATCATGACCGCGCGGATCGGCCGCCCAGCTGCTCCATAACGGAGGATGGCCTCGCCGGCCGCCTGCACCGCCGGGGGTGAGCCCGGACGGGCATAGTCCAACAAAGGTACGTGCCCGACCTTCATCACGAAATAAGGGGTGATGGGTGGCAGCAGCTCGGGCCCGAGCGTGGTGGTACAGGCTGGCTCGCTGCGCAAGCTGAGCGCCACGCAGTGGCTGCTGTGGGTGTGCAGCACGCAACGGGTGCGCTCGTCATAAGCGGCTGCGGCTTCGTAAATGCGGCGATGCAGTGTCAGCGTCTTGCTGGCGCGGTCACCACTGAGTTGTTGCCCTTGGGCGTCGAGTCGTGACAAAGCGGCCGGATCGAGAAAGCCCAGAGAGGCGTCGGTGGGCGTGATCAAAAAACCGTCCTCCAACCGCACACTGATGTTGCCTGCTGTTGCATGCACATACCCACGCTCGAACAGACTGCGGCCGACACGGCAGATCTCTTCTCGCCAACGCGTTTCCGCCGGGTTGAGATGCAATGCGCTCACGCTGAATCCGACACGTAGGCCGTCTGCAATTGCACAAACGCCCGATGAAAAAAGTCTTCTGCGCCGAAATTGCCGGACTTGAGCGTGAGATGCATGCCCTCACCCACCCCTGCGCTGTGGGCATGACACCAAGGCACTCCCGGGTCGATCTGTGCGCCGATTTGCAATTGCGTGATCTGCAAGCTTTGCACACACGCTCCCGAGGTCTCGCCACCAGCCACCACGAGTTGACGCACACCCAGCGAAACCAAACCCTGAGCCACCCGAGCCAGCGTCTGCTCTACCCGGTGTCCTGCGGCTTGCACACCCCATTGCTGTTGCACCGCTTGCACCTGGGCCGGCTCGGCGGTCGAATACACCAGCACCGGCCCATGGGCCAGCCGAGGCGCCGCCCACTCCAGGGTCTGCTGGACACACAGGGCCACTGCGGCCTCATCGGCCAAGCGCAGCGGGTCGATCGACAACGCCGCGCCGCCCTGTGCCTGAAAGCGCGCAACCTGCGCCCGTGTGGCCTGGGAACAGCTGCCACTGACAATGGCCTGCGCACCGGTGGCCGCAGGCAGTCGGCTGGTGGCCGCCGAGGGTTGCAGGCCCCAGTTGGCCGGCAATCCGATCGCCACGCCTGAGCCTGCCGTGACCAAAGGCATGCCCTTCAAGGCCGGGCCCAGGCGCACCAAATCGTCGTTCGACAAGGCGTCGACGATGGCCACGCCAACCCCCTCACGGCGCAGCTGCTCGAAACGGGCGCGGATGGCTGCCTCGCCCTGGGCCATTGCCCGGTGATCCACCAAGCCGACGCGGCGTTGACACTGCGCTTGCAACACCCGCACCAGGTTGGCATCGTTCATGGGGGTCAAGGGATGATCCTTCATGCCGCTGTCGCTGAGCAGCACATCGCCCACAAACAGGTGGCCCTTGAACACTGTTCGCTGGTTGTCCGGAAAGGCTGGCGTGGCGATGGTGAAGTCGCACCCCAAGGCCTGCATCAGGGCCTCGGTCACCGGACCGATGTTGCCGCGCACTTCCCCCCGGTACCAGCTGTCAAAGGTGGAGCAATACTTGAAATACACCTGCTCAACATGCTGGGCCTGCAACCAGCGCAAAGCTTGCAAGGACTGCTCCACCGCCTGCGCTGGCGGCAAGGTGCGTGATTTGAGTGCCACCACCACCGCGTCAACATCGACCTGCAGCGGCTGGTCCGGCACCCCGATGGTTTGCACCACCCGCATGCCGGCGCGCACCAGGTTGTTGGCAAGATCGGTGGCCCCGGTGAAATCGTCGGCAATACAACCCAACAGAAGTCGCATGGAAAACCCTCAGCTCAGCAATGTGGCTGGCTCATCGGCTTGCAGCACCCGCTCGGCCCAGTCACCCAGGCGGGAGGTGTCGGCGCGCAGGATTTCCTGCTTGACGGCCAGAATCTGTGTTGGATGCATGGAAAAGCTGCGCAAGCCCAAGCCCAACAGCAAACGTGTCAGGGAGGGATCGCCCGCCATTTCTCCACACACGCTCACCCCCTTGCCCTGGTCAATACAGGCAGAAATGGTGTCCGCCACCAGGCGCAAGACGGCGGGATGCAAGGGGTCATAGAGATGCGCCACTTGTTCGTCCGCACGGTCAATCGCCAGGGTGTACTGGATCAGATCGTTGGTGCCGATGGACAGAAAATCGAAGTGCCGCAGGAAGAGTTTCACACTCAGCGCCGCGGCGGGCACCTCGATCATGGCCCCAATTTTGACGGGTCCGTAGCTCAAGCCACGATTGTCCAGTTGCACGCGCGCATGATCCAGCAATGACAAGGTATGACGGATCTCTCGGCCATGCGCCAGCATGGGGATCAACAAGTGCACCTGTCCATGGGCGGCGGCACGCAAGATGGCACGCAGTTGGGTGAGAAACATGGACGGGTCGGCCAAACTCCAACGGATGGCCCGTAAACCCAGCGCCGGGTTGAGGTGCGCTTCATCGCGAAAGTTGCGGTCCAGTGGCTTGTCGGCGCCAATATCGACCGTGCGGATGGTGACCGGCAAACCCTTCATGCCTTCGACGGCGCGCAGGTAGGCTTGGTATTGTTCTTCCTCATCCGGCAACTGTCCCTCACGCCCCATGAACAAAAATTCGCTGCGAAACAGCCCCACGCCGACAGCGCCCACCGCCAACGCGGCCGGAGCATCCTCCGGCATTTCAATGTTGGCCAACAACTCAACCCGCTGTCCGTCCAGGGTGACGGCCGGGGTGTGGCGCAAGCGCGTGAGGCGTTCGCGCTCCACCTCGGCCTGGCGTTGTTTGAAGCCATACTCGGCCAGAATGATGGGCGACGGATTGACAATCAGGATACCGGCGTCGCCGTCAATCACCACCCAATCGTCCTGACGCACCAGCTGGCTGGAGTTGCGGGCGCCCACTACCGCCGGAATATCCAGACTGCGGGCCACAATGGCGGTGTGCGAGGTTTTCCCGCCAACATCCGTGACAAATCCAGCAAAAACGCTTTGCTTGAACTGCAGCATGTCGGCCGGGCTGAGGTCATGCGCCACCAGCACCAAGGGCACATCTTGCGTATCGTCCAGCAACAAGTCCTGCTGCCGTGGTGTTGTGCTGCGCTTGACCACGGGGTGCGGAACAGCGGTGGGCAGGCCCTTCATCTCCCGCAGAATGCGCTCGACCACTTGCTCCAGATCGCCTTTTCGTTCCCGCAGATACACATCTTCCATTTCGTCGAACTGGCGGGCCACCACCTCGAGCTGAGAGGTGAGCGCCCATTCGGCGTTGTACAGGCGGTCGCGCACCCAGTGTTTCACGCCCTCCGACAAGGTCTCGTCTTGCAGCAGCATGAGGTGCACCTCCAGCAAGGCAGCGAGCTCAGGAGGAGCGTCCTTGGGCATGGTGTGCAGCAAACGGTGGATTTCCTCCACCACGGCATCTCGCGCCCGAGCCACCCGCTCGATCTCGGCCTGCACCTGATCGTGCTCGATGAAATAGTGGGCCACATCCACCCGGCTGGAGGCCACCAGCACGGCACGCCCGATGGCAATGCCCCGGGCAACCGCCAGACCGTGGATGGAGAAGGTCACGTCACTCGCCTTCGCCGAACTTGTCGTTGATGAGGGCCAGGAGCGCCTCCATGGCCTCTTGCTCCTGCTCGCCCTCGGTCTCGACCTGGACTTCGCTGCCCAGACCCGCGGCGAGCATCATCACCCCCATGATGCTCTTGGCGTTGACACGGCGCTCACCCTTGGTCATCCAGACTTGGCAGGGATAACTGCCCGCCACTTTGGTGAGTTTGGCGGAGGCACGGGCATGCAAGCCGAGCTTATTGCTGATGGTCACGTGACGCTGGATCATGCTGTTTTCGAACCTGGTTTTGAGGAGCGGAGATAGAGACTTGCATGACACCCTGGGCACCGCCAGCGACGGCGCGTTCAGTCAGGGCGTCGAGCGATTCCTGACGGTAGCACACCGAGCGCAGCAGCATGGGCAGGTTGACACCCGCCACCAGCCGGGCGTCACCGCCTTCCACCAGTTTTTTGGCCACGTTGGCAGGCGTGGCCCCAAACACATCGGTGAGCACCAAAGCCGGCCAGCCGCCCGCCTGACTCAGGGCGATACGGGCGCTGCGAAGGGTTTCTTCGGGCGAGGCGTTGGGCGCCACATCGATCGCCGCAACCGCCTCGGCACAATCAGGGTAGACATGCATCGCGCATTGCCGCAAGGCATGGGCCAGCGGGGCATGGGCGATGATGAGGATCTGGGTGCTCATGACAGTCAGGGTGTATTGCCGGGATTATCCTCCGCATGCCAGCGGAAAAACACATAGGCCAGCGCACTGAGGACGCCGTACACCGCCATAGCCGCCTGGAAACAGGACACCACCTCGAAGCCCAACAGACCAAATGCATCGATCAGCAGGCCAATGCCCCATTGCGTCACGAACACGCCCGAGAAGATCATGAGGTTGTAACCCGACAGAGCCCGCCCGGCCTGAGCCGGCGGAAAAGCCATGCCCACCGCCGGTTGCCCGATGGCGAGGCAGGAATTGGTCATGCAAAAGAGACTCCAGGTCAATGGACCGGCATCCGGACCCGACACAATCAACCCCGCCAACACCAACAGGTTGATCGGCAGTCCCCAGGTGATGATGCGCTCGGCGCTCCAGCCCCGCGCTGCCAGCCAGGGATTGAAATAGCCCCAGGCCCAAAAAGTCACCAGCATCAAGCCATTGAGCCAGAACAGCCCTGTGGCAGCCTCTAACGGAGAGTAACCACTCACCTTGACCAGCCAAGGGCCGACCCAGAGGGTTTGCATGGCCACCATGCCTCCGTAAGAAATGAAGCCCAGTGGAGCCATGCGCTGAAAAAACCGGTGGCGCCACACCACCCGATAACTGGACCACCAACCCGTTTCTGTGTCGGCCGTGGGTGAAGTGGGGGCAGCCGCTGACGCTGCCGCGCCAGCGCTACGGGTGTTCCAGGTCGGGACGATCCATGCAATCAGCAGTACCGCCAACACGTTCAATCCTGCCAGGATCCAGAACAGGGGACGCCAACCCAACGTGGGCAAAAGCCACTGCACCGGCAAGGTGGAGAACAACATCCCAAAGGAGCCGGTCATCAGCATCCAGGAATTGGCCCGCAATTGATACGACGGGGCCATCCAGCGACGAAACCCGGTGAGCGGTGCCATCAGACAAGAGCTCACGCCAATCCCGGTCATGACGCGGGCGATCAACAAACCCGAGAAGCCGGTCGCCAGCGCAAAAGCCAGGCTGCCCAAAATGGCCATCACCAAGAATGCCATCAACACCTTTTTGGGGCCGTGCCGATCGAGCCAATGCCCCATGGGCAATTGCATCATCGAAAAACCCAGAAAGTAGCCCCCTGCCAACAAGCCCAGATCGCGGGCGTGGAGGCCAAATTCGTCCACCAGGGTGGGCGAGAGCGTGGCCGTCACCGCCCGCACCAGGGTGGACAGAAAATAGGCAAAGGCAAAGGTCAAACTGACCCCTATCACCTGGCGACGGGTCAAGAAATCAGCGCTCATGAGCAGTGTGGTTTAGGTCGTCGAAAAAAAGACCGTTTTCCTTCCTGGACGAAGGAGTCGGCGATGAAGTTCAAGGCAATTTGAAACCCGAGAGAAACACTTGCATGGCCTCTTGTGCGGGGCGGGTTGACCTGGCCGAGCGGGTATAGACCCCCGCCTGGTACAGGTGGCCATCATAGGCAAACCAGGCCCATTGCGCCGTGACGCCTTGTCGCCCCTGCGCCAGCATTCGCGTCGGGGCCGGCACAGGGGCTGCGCCAGCCAGTGCCCAGGATTCGGTGGGCGTTGCGGGGTTGGCCTGCAGTGACGCCAGACTGGCAACTTTCCAGGCTTGTAGTGCTTGCTCGGCGGACAACCCCGCCGGGAGGGTCAACTGACCCAGCGTGAAGTCCAAATCGTCGGCAGCGCAGCCGAGCATCGAGAGCTCCCCCGCTTGTCCCCCCAGGTCCACGGCGCGCTGTGCCCGATCGGGCTTGCACGGCAACCAACCCACCAAGCGGCCCTGGTCGAAACGAACCTCACGCCAGTTGAGGGCTGGCGTGCAAGCCGACATCAGGGCGGCGCAACACCCCATGGCCCACCAGAATCTGCGGGCCGAACGGGTCAGAGAATGGCTATCCCGCAGACCAGCATCAACAAATCCAGCCAAGGTAATCATGAAGGACATGCCGCCGATTATCCGTTGCGCGACAATGCCCGGATGAACTCACTTGACGGCATCCGCATCCTCGACCTTTCCCGTGTACTGGCCGGCCCCTGGTGCACCCAAAACCTAGCCGACCTGGGCGCTGACGTGCTCAAGATCGAACGTCCGGGTCAAGGGGACGACACCCGGCGCTGGGGACCGCCCTACCTGCATGATGCACAAGGCGACGACTCCACCGAATCGGCTTATTACCTCAGCACCAACCGCAACAAGCGCTCCATCACCTGTGACATCTCCCAGCCAGCGGGCCAGGCGCTGATCCGTCGACTGGTGGCGCATTGCGATGTGTTCATCGAAAACTTCAAGGTCGGTGACATGGCGCGGTATGGGCTTGACTACGCCTCGCTCAAAGCCATCAATCCACGGCTGGTGTATTGCAGCATCACGGGATTCGGTCAGCACGGACCCTACAGCGAACGCGCCGGCTACGACTATGCCATTCAAGGCATTGGCGGGCTGATGAGCGTCACGGGCGAACGTGATGACTTGGGCGGCGGACCACAAAAGGTGGGTGTGGCGGTGGCCGATCTGTTCACCGGCATGTACGCCACCATCGCCATCCTGGCTGCCCTGCGCCATGCCGAGCGCACCGGCGAAGGCCAGGCCATTGACATGGCGCTGCTCGACGCTCAGGTGGCCATGCTGGCCAACCTGGGCGCCAACTACCTGGTGGGTGGGCGACGCGACGGCAAGGTCCCGGGTCGCATGGGCAATGCGCATCAGAATGTGGTGCCCTACCAGGTGTTCGAAGTGGCGGCTCCCGCTGAAGGCGGTAAAGACTACATGATCCTGGCGGTAGGAAACGACTCGCAATTTGCCAAATTTTGCGCCGTGGCAGGTCACCCCGAATGGTCCAGTGACGAACGCTTTTCGACCAATCCGCAACGGGTGCGCAACCGCGCCGAACTCATACCCTTGATGGAGGCCGTGTTCAAAACCCGACGCAAAGCCGATTGGCTCTCGGCGCTGGAAGCCTCCAAGGTGCCCTGCGGACCGATCAACAATCTGGCCGAAGTGTTTGCCGACCCGCATGTCCAGGCCCGCGAGATGGTGGCCCATTGGACCCACTCGATGGGAACCGACATGGACTTGGTCGCCAGTCCACTCAAGTTGTTGGGCACGCCCGTGCGACGCGACTACCCACCGCCCACCCTGGGTCAGCACACTGAAGAAGTGCTGCAGGAAGTGTTGGGGCTGGACGCGGCCGAGTTGCAGTCGCTGCGCTCACAGCACATCATTTGATCGGCAGGAAAAGAACATGGCTCATTTTGTGTTGGTTCATGGTGCCTGGCATGGTGCCTGGTGCTGGCGAGATGTCACCGAAGCCCTGATCCGGGCGGGCCACCGTGCCCACGCCGTCACCCTCACCGGGGTGGGCGAGCGTGCGCACCTGCTGAATCCGGAGATCACCTTGCAGACCCACATCCAGGATGTGGTGAGCGCCATCGAGTGTGAGGAGATGCAAGACGTCGTGCTGGCGGTGCACTCCTACGCAGGCATGGTGGGCACAGGTGTGGCCGATCGCATCCCCGAGCGTCTGAGCCACCTGGTCTATGTGGATGCGGTGGTTCCCAAACCCGGCGAAGCCTGGAGCGGCACTCACTCACGCGCCACCCAAGAGTCGCGTCTGAACGCAGCAGCAGCCTCACCGCAATTTACTTTTCCTCCCCCGGGAGCCTCTTTGTTCGGTCTGGATGGAGAGCAGGCTGACTGGGTCAACCGTCGGCAAACCCCGCATCCTGGCAAGCCCTACACCGAAGCACTGATGTTCTCGATCGACCGGGTGGCGGCGTTGCCACGCACTTTTGTCAGTTGCGTTCGACCCACCCTGGCGACCATCGACGCCATCCGGCCGCGTGTCACCGATCCACGCTTTTGGGATGGCAAATGGTTACCCGGCTCACGGGTGATCGAGATGGACACGGGGCACGACCCGATGGTCAGTGATCCGCAGGGTTTAACCCAGGTTCTGTTGTCGTGCGCTGAACATTAACCCGCCAGCGCAGTTGCCTCGTACGCGCTCACAGCAGAAGGCCTGCTGTTGCGCGGCACTGACCTGGCAAACGAATTACTGGGCGCGGAAGTTGTCGTGACAGTTCTTGCAAGCGCCCGCTGCACCAGAGAAAGCCGCTTTCAGATCATCGGCCTTGCCCGTTTTGGCTGCGGCCACCAGTTTGCCCACTTCGGTGTGCAGCTTGTCGGTGGCTTCCTTGAACTTGGCGGGCTCTTTCCAGATCTCGGGCTTGGCTTTGGTGTCCCCTTTGTCGGTGCCTTCACCAAATGCCGCCCAGGGCAAATGAGAGACCACATCGAGCACAGCCGCGTTGTCCGCCGCCACTTTGGCGTCGTAAGGGACCCGCCCTTGGGCCATGGCGCCGAGTCGGCTGAAATGTTGGCCCATCACGAACAACGCATTTTTTCGATATTTGATCGCGTCTTCAGGCTTGGCAAACTGAGCCGATGCGGGCAAAGCCAGCGTGGCGCCCAAGGCGAGCAATGACAGGGTGAGACGAACTTTCATGGAAAAACTCCTGAGACGATGGACGAGGACAATGTTTGCAGTGTAGGGGGACAAACACATTTATGCTAACTTTGGGGTTTTAATCAGCTGTCAACCGCTCTCTGGGGCTCAGCATGAACCTCGTGACCTTAAACGCCTTCTTTTGTTTGCACCGTGCTTTCTCCACGCATGTGTGCTGCTGCCCACGATGACATCCCCCGTTCCATCTCCTGGCTCCACCGACCCTCGAACGCGAACCATTCGGGTATGGGACTTGCCCACCCGCCTCTTCCATTGGGCTCTGGCACTGCTGGTGTTGGCCTTGCTGATCAGTGGAAACATCGGTGGATCGGCCATGGATTGGCATGCACGTTTTGGTTATGGCGTCTTGACTCTGCTGGTGTTTCGTTTGTTGTGGGGCTTCGTGGGTGGTTACCACTCGCGGTTTGCCCATTTCATCCCCGCTCCCTCAAGGCTGCTGCAAAGTTGGCAAGATTGGCGCAAGGGTCAACACCCATTCAGCGTAGGACACAACCCCTGGGGCGCTTTGTCGGTGATAGCAATGTTGCTGCTGCTGCTGCTGCAGGTGGGCAGTGGCTTGATGAGTGATGACGAAATTGCCTTCAGTGGCCCGCTGAGCAGCCGGGTCTCGGGTGCGCTGGTGTCGTTGTCCACTTGGTATCACAAGGCGGTGGGCAAGCCTGCGCTCATTGGTCTTGTTCTCCTCCATTTGGCGGCCATCGCCTACCACCGCTTTCGCCATGGCGAGCGCTTGGTGAGCGCCATGATCCGTGGGGACAAGACCGTGCAAGTGCCCCCGTCTGAGCCGCCAGTAACGCCCAGCCAGGACCATGGTCGTAGCCGTTTTCTGGCGCTGCTGTGTTTGCTGTTGAGCGTCGCTGTCGTCTTGGGATTGCTCCGTTGGGCGCAGGGGTGATGCGCTTGACGCCTCTGATCGAGCTCATCCATGCTGGCACGCCGTCTGAGTTGGCAGCGGTTGCCGAATTGTTTCAGGAATACGCTGACAGTCTGTCCGTTGATCTGTCGTTCCAGGGCTTTGCCCAGGAGTTGGCTGAGTTGCCTGGCGTTTATGCAGCCCCGCGCGGATGCTTGCTATTGGCGCTGGCCGATGGTCACGTGGCCGGTTGCTGCGCACTCAGACCGATAGACGAGGTAGACGAACCCAACGCCAGCGAGATGAAACGCTTGTATGTGCGGCCTGCGTTTCGACGTTTCGGCCTGGGACGGATGCTGGTCGAGGCCACCATGGACGCGGGAAGACGCATGGGGTACGCTGCCATCTTGCTAGATACCTTGGACGACATGGAAGCAGCCCGGACCCTGTATGAGGATCTGGGCTTTGAGGAAGTTCCCCCCTACTATCACAACCCGATCGCGGGGGCGCACTACCTGCGTGCGTGGCTGTGATCAGCCCTTGGCCTGGGCCAGCATGGTGTTGGCGTCGCTGACTTCAAATTTGCCCGGGGCCTCAACGTTGAGCGTGACCACCTTGCCATCTTTGACCAGCATCGAATAACGGTTGCTGCGCAGACCCATCCCGCGTGCAGTCAGATCCAGGGTCAAGCCGGTGGCTTTGGTGAAGTCGGCGCTGCCATCACCCAGCATGCGCACTTTACCCACCGATTTTTGTTCACGTGCCCAGGCACCCATGACAAATGCATCATTGACGCTGACGCACCAAATCTCGTCCACCCCAGCGGCTTTCAAGGCATCGTAATGTTCCACATAGCCTGGCACGTGCTTGGCCGAGCAAGTCGGAGTAAAGGCACCCGGCAGAGCGAACAAGGCAATGGTTTTCCCAGCACTGGCCTTGGTCACGTCCACCGGATTGGGTCCAATGCTGCAACCCTCTCCCTCGACATCCGAGTATTCCATCAGGGTAGCGCTGGGCAGGGTATCTCCGACTTTGATCATGGTGTTCCTCTGTGAGTTAAAAATGAAAGCACTGAGCTAAAAAAAACGACCCATCATTGTGGGTCGTTTTAGATAGCCTTGCAGGCTGCCGGGTCAGAAGACTCAGACCGCAGCGGCCTTTTCCACCAAGCGGGTGGCCACCCAGTTCTTGGTTTTGGAAATAGGACGGCTCTCGGTGATCTCGATGATATCGCCAAGATGGAACTCGCCCTTCTCGTCGTGCGCGTGATACTTGCTCGACTTGCCCACGATCTTGCCGTAGAGCGCATGCTTGACGCGGCGCTCGACCAGCACGGTGACCGTCTTGGTACGCTTGTCGCTGACCACCTTGCCAATCAAGGTGCGCTTGAGGGATTTTTTAGCTTCCGTCATGGTCACTCCTTACTTGGCGGCTTGCTTTTGAGCAAGAATGGTCTTGGCACGTGCGATGCTGCGACGGGTTTGACGCAGTTGGGACGTGTTGTTGAGTTGTTGCGTGGCTTTTTGCATACGCAGTCCGAAATGGGCTTTTTGCAAATCCTTCACTTCGGCCTCCAGGCCGGCCACATCTTTTTGGCGCAGTTCAGCAGTTTTCATGGTGTTCTCCTGAGTTACTGGCCAAGCATGCGGGCCACGAAAGTGGTGCGCAGCGGCAGCTTGGCAGCCGCCAAGCGGAAGGCTTCACGGGCCAGCTCTTCAGGCACGCCCACGATTTCGTAGAGCACCTTGCCAGGCTGGATTTCGGCCACGTAGTACTCGGGGTTGCCCTTGCCGTTACCCATACGCACTTCAGCAGGCTTTTGAGAAATTGGCTTGTCGGGAAACACACGAATCCAGATACGGCCACCACGTTTAACGTGACGCGAAATCGCACGGCGTGCGGATTCGATTTGGCGCGCGGTCAAGCGGCCACGATCGGTCGATTTCAGACCGAAGTCACCAAAAGCCACGGAATTGCCACGGGTGGCAATTCCGGTGTTACGGCCTTTTTGTTCTTTGCGGTATTTACGGCGTGCCGGTTGCAGCATGCTTATTCTCCTTGACCGTCCGCAGCCGTGCCAGAGGCTGAGGGCGCGGCAACCTTGCGGACGCGCTTCACGGTGGTTTTAGGGGCATCCACCGCTTCAGCAGGCTTGTCGCTGCCATCGGTGGGTGCGGCATTGGTGCCAGCGGGACGGCGCGGACCGCCACGACCAGCGCGATCGGGACCCGGACGGCCATCGCGACGCGGGCCGCGCGGACGACGCTCGTCTTCGGGACGGGCCTCAGTCACCACGGGTGCATCATTGCGGCCCAGGGTGTCTCCTTTGTAGACCCAGACCTTGACGCCGATGACGCCATAGGTGGTCTTGGCTTCAGAGAAACCATAGTCGATATCGGCACGCAGGGTGTGAAGCGGCACGCGGCCTTCACGGTACCACTCGGTACGGGCGATCTCAATGCCGTTCAGACGACCGGCAGACATGATCTTGATGCCTTGGGCGCCCAGACGCATGGCATTCTGCATGGCGCGTTTCATCGCGCGGCGGAACATGATGCGCTTCTCAAGCTGCTGGGTGATGCTTTCGGCGATCAGCTGGGCATCGATTTCGGGCTTGCGCACTTCTTCGATGTTCACAGCAACCGGCACGCCCAGACGGGTGGCCAGTTCCTTCTTCAGGTTCTCGATGTCTTCACCTTTCTTGCCAATCACCACACCCGGACGAGCCGAGAAAATGGTGATGCGGGCGTTCTTGGCAGGACGCTCGATCAGCACGCGGGAGACGGCGGCATTCTTCAACTTGCCTTTGAGGTAGTCCCGAACTTCGATGTCTTCGGCCAGCATACCGGCGAAGTCACGGTTGCTGGCATACCAGCGGCTAGCCCAGTTGCGGCTCACCGAGAGCCGGAAACCGGTTGGATGGATTTTCTGTCCCATGTTCTACCAGGCCTTTCAGTTGCCAACCGTCACGTACACATGGCACGTCGGCTTGCTGATGCGGTTACCACGGCCTTTGGCGCGGGCAGTGAAGCGCTTGAGGGTGGCACCCTGTTCGACGTAGATGGTCTTGACCTTCAATTCGTCGATATCGGCACCATCGTTGTGCTCGGCGTTGGCGATGGCCGACTCGAGCACTTTTTTGACGATACCGGCGGCCTTTTTCTGGGTGAAATTCAGGATGTCAAGAGCCTGATCCACTTTCTTGCCGCGGATGAGGTCGGCCACCAGACGGCCTTTATCGACCGAGAGGCGTACGCCACGGAGGACTGCACGTGTTTCCATTGTGTCTCTCCTTATTTCTTCTGGACTTTCTTGTCCGCAGGGTGACCTTTGAAGGTGCGCGTCAGGGCGAATTCGCCCAGCTTGTGGCCCACCATCTGGTCGGTGATGTAGACCGGCACGTGTTGCTTGCCGTTGTGCACAGCGATGGTCAAGCCGATGAACTCGGGCAGGATCATGGAGCGACGCGACCAGGTCTTGATCGGCTTTTTATCTTTGGTGGTGACGGCCTTGTCAACCTTGGCCACCAGGTGATGGTCAACAAACGGACCCTTTTTGAGCGAGCGAGTCATTTGCTACCCCTTACTTCTTGCGACGCGACACAATCATGACCTGTGTGCGCTTGTTGTTACGGGTGCGATAACCCTTGGTCAGGTTACCCCAGGGGTCGACAGCATGACGGCCTTCGCCGGTGCGACCTTCACCACCACCGTGCGGGTGGT